>CAJDUC010000020.1_pt1 | contig 50963 bp, 61 predicted proteins | sample 7390041 | NCBI WGS metagenome assembly CAJDUC01 (sample SAMEA7055666, study PRJEB34461) | soil metagenome | biome: terrestrial ecosystem; feature: Peninsula; material: soil | place: Antarctica | collected 2016 | reverse complement strand
GCAGGCCGCGGCCGCGCCCGCGGGCGCGGGCGCGGGCTGCGGAAACGGGCGCGGGCTGGGCTCGCGGAGGGGCGGAGGGGCGGAGGCGCGGAGGCGCGGAGGCGCGGAGGCGCGGAGGCGCGGAGGCGCGGAGGCCCGGAGTCGCGGAGGCGCGGAGGCGCGGAGGCGCGGAGGCGCGGACGCACGGGTGCGCGGGGGCGGGGACGCTACTTCGTGGCGGCGATGTCGGGGGCCTCGAGCCGCACGCGGTCGGCGGACTCGTCGTCCGGCTGGAGCTGTGAGGCCCGCTCGGCCGCCACCCGTTTGAGGTAGTACGCGACCTCGCGTTCCTCCCGGTCGGTGTCCCAGCCCAATACCTCGGCCATCAGCCGCGCCGCGACCGGGGCGGCGGAGACCCCACGATCCCAGGCCTCGATCGAGATCCGGGTGCGTCGGGCGAGCACGTCTTCGAGGTGCAGGGCCCCCATGTGGCTGGCGGCATAGACGATCTCAGCCTTGATGTAGTCGTCGGCGCCGGGCACCGGCTCGCCGAGCTCCGGGGTGTCCCGGATCAGATCGAGCAACTCATCGGTCAGGGTGCCGTACCGGTTGAGTAGGTGTTCGATCCGCACGGTGTGCAGCCCGAAGGCCTTGGCGATCCTGCCGCGCTTGTTCCACGCGGCCCGGTACCCCTCCGCACCGAGCAGCGGGATGTCCTCGGTCGCCGACGGGGGAATCCGCCCGTCGAGCGCGTCGACGGCGGCGTCGATCGCATCCTTCGCCATGACGCGGTAGGTGGTCCACTTGCCGCCCGCGATCACGACCAGACCGGGCACGGAGTGCCCGACGAGGTGCTCCCGCGAGAGCTTCGAGGTGCTCTCGGACTCCCCCGCCAGGAGCGGTCGGAGGCCGGCGTAGACGCCCTCGACGTCTTCCCGGGTGAGCGGAACCCGCACCACCGCGTTGACGTGTTCGAGCAGGTAGTCGATGTCCGCGGCCGTCGCCGCCGGGTGCGCCTTGTCCAGGTGCCAGTCGGTGTCTGTGGTGCCGATCAGCCAGTGGCGGCCCCACGGGATCACGAAGAGCACACTCTTCTCGGTGCGCAGCAGCAGTCCCATCGCCGACTGGAACCGGTCCCGCGGCACGACCAGGTGGATGCCCTTCGACGCGCGCACCTTGAACGTGCCCCGCTCGCCGACCATGCGCTGGGTGTCGTCCGTCCACACCCCGGTCGCGTTGACGACCTGCTTGGCCCGCACCTCGAAGCGTTCGCCGGTCTGCAGGTCGTGGGCGTGCACTCCGACGACTCGTTCGCCGACCTTGATGAAACCCTCCACCCGCACCCGGCTGGCGGCGTGGGCGCCGTAGAACGATGCCGTGCGCACGAGAGAGGCCACATAGAGGGCATCGTCGACCTGGGCGTCGTAGTAGGTGATCCCGCCGACGATCGCGTCGGTGTTGAGGCTGGGCAGGAGGCCCTTCACCTGCCGCTTCGACAGGTGGCGGTGGTGCGGCACGCCGGGCGGGCGCCCGCCGGTGTAGGAGAAGATGTCGTAGAGCAGCATGCCGGCGCCCACGTAGAACCGTTCGGTGAACCGCTTCTTGAGCGGGTAGAGAAACCGCACCGGCTTGACCAGGTGCGGCGCGATCCGCTGCAGCAGGAGGCCGCGTTCGGTCAGGGCCTCGCGGACCAGCCGGAAGTCCAACTGCTCCAGGTAGCGGATGCCGCCGTGCACCAGCTTGGACGACCGGCTCGACGTGCCCGACGCCCAGTCGCGCGCCTCGAGGATTCCGACGCTCAGACCGCGGGTGACCGCGTCCAGGGCGCTGCCGGCCCCGACGATCCCGCCACCGACGACGAGAATGTCGAGTTCTTTGTCCTTCAGCCGCGTGAGCGCGGCCGCGCGTTCATCAGGACCCAGTTTCGTGGACCGTGACACCGAGTTTTCTGTGGCCATGTGCTCACTCCCATCCTGATGGTGTGGTGCTTACCTCGACGCTAGTTCGTTCGGTACGGCGCGACAACCACTTCGACGCGCTGGAATTCCTTGAGGTCCGAGTATCCGGTGGTCGCCATCGACCGGCGCAGGGCGCCGACGAGGTTCGCCGTGCCGTCCGCGATCGGCGTGGGCCCGTAGAGGATGGTCTCGAGCGGGGCCAGTGCGCCGACCTCGACGCGCATGCCACGCGGCAGCTTGGAGTGGTGCACCTCGGGGCCCCAGTGGAATCCGCCGCCGGGGGCATCCGTCGCCCGGGCCAGCGCCGTGCCGAGCATGACGGCATCCGCGCCGCAGGCGATGGCCTTGACGATGTCGCCGGAGGTGTTCAGGCCGCCGTCGGCGATGACGTGCACGTAGCGGCCGCCGGACTCGTCCATGTAGTCCCGGCGGGCGCCGGCGACGTCGGCCACGGCCGTGGCCATGGGGGCGTGGATGCCGAGGGAGGCGCGGGTGGTGGAGGCCGCGCCGCCGCCGAAGCCGACGAGAACGCCGGCAGCGCCCGTGCGCATGAGGTGAAGGGCCGCCGTGTACGTGGCGGCGCCGCCGACGATGACGGGCACGTCGAGCTCGTAGATGAACTTCTTGAGGTTGAGCGGTTCCTGGTTCTGCGACACGTGCTCGGCCGAGACGGTGGTGCCGCGGATCACGAACAGGTCGACGCCGGCGGCGACAACGGTCTCGTACAGTTCCTGGGTGCGCTGCGGCGACAGGGCGCCCGCGACGGTGACGCCGGCGGCGCGGATCTGGGCCAGGCGCTCGGTGACCAGGCTCGGCTTGATCGGTTCGGCGTACATTTCCTGCATCCGTGCGGTCGCCCGGTGCGCGGGCAGGTCGCGGATCTCCGCGAGAAGAGGTTCCGGGTCGTCGTACCGGGTCCACAGGCCCTCGAGGTCGAGCACGCCGACCCCGCCGAGCTGGCCCATCATGATGGCCGTGTTCGGCGAAACCACGGAGTCCATCGGTGCGGCGAGGAAGGGAATGGAGAACTGGTACGCGTCGATCGCCCAGCTGACCGACACGTCTTCCGGATCGCGGGTGCGCCGGCTGGGCACAATCGCGATGTCGTCGAAGGCATACACGCGGCGAGCGCGCTTGGAGCGGCCGATCTCGATTTCCATGGTTCCAGTTTAGGTGCCGCCCGAAGACACCGCCCACCCGGCACCGGATGCGACGGCCCGGCCGGCCCCGACCGGCCTCGACTCGGCGGACCGAAAGGTGCATTCTGAGGGGATGGACGTCACCGCGGAACCCCTCAGCCTGCTGCGCGAACGCACGAGCATGAAATGGCGGAGCTACCCCGACGACGTGCTGCCTTTGTTCATCGCCGAGATGGACTATCCGCTGGCCGCGCCGATCGCGGATGCCCTCGTCGACGCCGTGCGCCGGAGCGACACCGGCTACGTCGCCCCGGGCAATGGTCTCGGCGAGGCCTTCGCCGACTTCGCGGGGTCGCGGTGGGGTTGGCGAGTCGACCCGGGGCAGGTGGCCAGCACCACGGACGTCAGCGTGGCCATCGTCGAGACGCTGCGCGGGCTGATCAGTCCCGGCGACCGGGTCGTCATCACTCCCCCGGTCTACCCGCCGTTCTTCGACCTGGTCGCCGAGGCCGGCGGCCGGGTCGAGCCGGTGCCCCTGCTGCACGGCCAGACGGGTTGGAACCTCGACCTCGACGCGCTCGAACACGTCTTTCGCGCCGGCACCCGCTTCATCCTGCTCTGCAACCCGCACAACCCGATCGGGCATCCGCACGGAGCCGAGGATCTCACCGCCCTCGCCGAGCTGGCCACCCGCTACGGCGTGACCGTCGTCAGCGACGAGGTGCACGCGCCGCTCACCCAGCCGGGCGCCGGGTTCACCCCGTACCTGACCGTGTCGCCCGAGGCCGCCGACCACGGCATCTGCGTCACCTCGGCGAGCAAGGCCTGGAACCTCGCCGGCCTCAAGTGCGCGCTGATCGTGACCGGGTCCGAGCGGATGCGCGGGGTCGTCGCCGGGCTGCCGCAGGAGGTGACCTGGCGCACGAGCCAGTTCGGCCTGATCGCCGGGATCGCGGCCTACCGGCACGGGCAGTCGTGGCTGGACGGGGTGCTGGCCGCGCTGGACACCAATCGGCGCCTGCTCGGGGCGCTGCTCGACGCCCAACTGCCCGGGGTGGGCTATTCGGTGCCGGAGGCCGGTTTTCTGGCCTGGCTGGACCTCGGCCCCCTCGGCTGGGGCGACGACCCGTCGGTGATCGCCCTGGAGCGGGCGAAGGTGGCCCTCAGCCCCGGCCCGATGTTCGGCACACCGGGGGCAGGCTTCGCCCGGCTCAACTTCGCCTGCTCACCGGAGGTGCTCTCCGAGGCGATTTCGCGCCTCGCCGCCGCGGTCTGAAACCGTGCGGTGGTCGAGCTGCGGTGGTCGAGCTGCGGTGGTCGAGCCTGTCGAGACCGGGGGATCTCGACAAGCTCGATCACCGGGGCGGCTCGATCACCGAGGCGGCTCGATCACCGAGGCGGCTCGATCACCGAGGCGGCTCGATCACCGAGGCGGCTCGATCACCGAGGCGGCTCGATCACCGGGGCGGCTCGATCGCAGCGATCGCAGCGGCGGATCAGCGGCGGTAGTTCGGCGCCTCGACTACGATCTGCACGTCGTGCGGGTGCGATTCCTTGAGTCCGGCCGACGTGATCCGCACGAACTTGCCCTTCTGCTTGAGCTCGTCCATGGTGCGCGCGCCCACGTAGAACATGGACTGGCGCAGCCCGCCGATGAGCTGGTAGGCCACGGCGGACACCGGGCCGCGATACGGAACCTGGCCCTCGATGCCCTCAGGGATCAGCTTGTCGTCGGAGGGGACATCCGACTGGAAGTAGCGGTCTTTGGAGTAGGACGTCTTGGTGCCACGGCTCTGCAGGGCGCCGAGCGACCCCATGCCGCGGTAGGTCTTGAACTGCTTGCCGTTGACGAAGACGAGTTCGCCCGGGCTCTCGTCGCACCCGGCGAGGAGCGAGCCGAGCATGACGGTGTCGGCCCCGGCCACGATCGCCTTGGCGATGTCACCGGAGTACTGCAGGCCGCCGTCGGCGATCACGGGGATGCCGGCCTCCCGCGCCGCGAGCGACGCCTGGTAGACCGCGGTGACCTGCGGCACGCCGACGCCCGCGACGATGCGCGTGGTGCAGATCGAGCCAGGCCCGACGCCCACCTTGATCGCGTCCGCGCCGGCGTCGATGAGGGCCTGCGCGCCGGAGCGTGTCGCCACGTTGCCGCCGATCACGTCGACGTCGGCGAAGGCCGAGTCGGTCTTCAGTCGACGGATGATGTCCAGCACCCCGGCACTGTCGCCGTTGGCCGTGTCGACCACGAGCACGTCGACGCCCGCCTCCAACAGCGCGGTGGCGCGCTGCCAGGCGTCGCCGAAGAAGCCGATCGCCGCGCCGACACGGAGCCGGCCGGCATCGTCCTTGGTCGCGAAGGGGTATTCCTCGCTCTTATCGAAGTCCTTGACGGTGATCAGCCCGGTGAGTCGGCCCGCCTCGTCCACCAGAGGTAGCTTCTCGATCTTGTGGGTGGCGAAGATGGCGACGGCGTCCATCGGGGCCATGCCGACCTTGCCGGTGATCAGTGGCGCCGTGGTCATGACCTCACGCACGCGGGTGGTGTGCTTCTTCGTGCCGGACACGAAGCGCATGTCACGGTTGGTGATGATTCCGACGAGCACGCCGTCCGAATCGATCACCGGGAGACCGCTGATCCGGTACTGGCCGCAGAGCGCGTCAACCTCGGCAACGGTGGCGTCGGGCGAAGTCGTTACCGGATTGGTAATCATGCCGGATTCACTGCGCTTGACGAGGTCCACCTGCTCGGCCTGGTCGGCGATCGAGAGGTTGCGGTGCAGCACCCCGAGCCCGCCTTCGCGGGCCATCGCGATGGCCATCCGGGTCTCGGTGACGGTGTCCATGGCGCTGGAGAGCAACGGGGTGGCCACGCTGATCCGGCGGGTCAGGCGGGACATCGTCTCTGCCTCACTGGGAATGACGTCGGTGTGCCCCGGCAGGAGCAGAACGTCGTCGTAGGTAAGCCCGGTGAACCCGAACGGATCTGGCTGATCCATGAAACCCCTTTTGCGTGAACTGAATAGATGGAAGTAGTCCGGAAATCCCACGGATGCGACCGGTCTACCAATGTTAAGCGAGATTGCTCCTCCTGCATTCCGGTGCGACCGATGCGGGATAAAACAGCGTCGCGCACCCGTCCCGGCAAACAAAATCGTCGCCGGGAGGAACATCGCCGAAACATATGAGACATAATCGGCACGTACTGTCGACAATGATGTTGGCAGGTGAGACCCGGGGCAGGCTCGGTGACAGACCCAGCATGCCGCCATGGAGGTGCAGTGAATTCCACTGAAGCTGTTCGCAGATTTTCACCCAGGATGTTGGTGATCTTTCTCGGCCTGCTCTTCGCAGCCTTGACGATGTCCACGTTCGCCACCCTGTCGGCAAGCCCGGCCCACGCCGACGAAGTCGGCTCCGAGTACGACTACTCCTTTGCCGGAAACGTCCAGTTCAACGGCAAACCCCTTGACGGGGTGCTGATCACGGTCAAGGGCGCCGGCTACGAGGCCGAGGTCAAGACCGACGCCGAGGGCAAGTGGCGGATCGGCGTTCCCGAGAAGGCCAGCTACACGGTCACCCTCGACGAGAACACGCTGCCTGACGGCGTGGCGATCGTCAAGGAGTCCACCCTCAAGGCGGAGTTCGGGCAGACCAAGTTCAAATCGGTGAACTTCTTCCTCGGTCAGGAGGTCAGGTCCACGGTCAGCTTCTTCGACCAATTCATCAACCGGTTCTTCAACGGCCTGAACTTCGGCCTCCTGCTCGCGCTCGCGGCCATCGGGCTGTCCCTGATCTTCGGGACCACCGGCCTGAGCAACTTCGCGCACGCGGAGATGGTCACCTTCGGCGCCCTGATGACGATGGCCTTCTCCAGCGGCGCAGGGCTCCCGATCTGGCTGGCCATCATCATCGCCCTGGTGTTGAGCGCCGGGCTCGGTTGGGGACTGGACGCGGCGATCTGGCAACCGCTCCGGCGCAAGGGGGTGGGTTTGATCCCCCTGATGATCGTGAGCATCGGACTTTCGCTGGCGCTGCGCTACCTCTACCAGTACTTCATCGGCGGCTCCACCCGGCAGCTCCCCGGTGCAGGCATGGCGGACCTCAAGTTCGGCCCGATCTCCCTCTCGCCGATCGACATCGCAAGCATGATCGTCAGCACAGTGGTTCTGCTGGCCGTCTCCTTCTTCCTGCTGCGCACCCGCATCGGCAAGGCGACCCGCGCGGTGTCCGACAATCCCAGTCTCGCCTCCGCCAGCGGCATCGACGTTGACCGGGTCATCCGGATCGTCTGGGTGCTCGGCGCCTCGCTGGCCGGATTGAGTGGCGTGCTGTGGGCATACTTCCGACCCGGCGTGAGCTGGGACATGGGGTTCCAGATCCTGCTGCTCATCTTCGCCGCGGTGACACTGGGCGGACTGGGTACCGCTTTCGGAGCCCTGATCGGCTCCGTCATCGTTGGTCTCCTCGTCGAGCTGTCGACGCTGTGGATCCCCTCCGACATGAAGTACGTCGGCGCCCTTGTCGTGCTGATCCTGGTCCTGCTGCTCCGGCCGCAGGGAATCATGGGTCGCAAAGAAAGAATTGGCTAGAGAGGCTTACTGATGATCGACTGGGGAGCAATTTTCGGCAACGCAGCCGTCGAGCTGATCAGCCCGACAACGGCCGCGTACGCCCTCGCCGCACTGGGCCTGGCCATTCACTTCGGCTTCACCGGCCTGCTGAACTTCGGTCAAGCCGGCTTCATGGCACTCGGCGCCTACGGTTACGCCATCTCCGTCCTCAAGTTCGGCTTCCCCGTCTGGGGCGCCGTGCTGGTGGGAATCGGGGCATCCGTGATCTTCGCCCTGATACTCGGTATTCCCACCCTGCGACTGCGGGCGGACTACCTGGCCATCGTGACGATCGCGGCCGCGGAAATCGTGCGACTGCTGTTCACGACGAACACATTCGCACCGCTGACCGGATCCGCCAATGGCCTGAGCGGCTACAAGACCGAATTCGCCGCGCTCAACCCGATCCCCGCCGGCACCTACGGCTTCGGACCGTTCGAGTACAACGCGTATGACTGGTGGCTTCGGATCGTGGCCTGGACCATCGTGGCCGTCGCGGCCCTGCTGGTCTGGCAGATCATGCGCAGCCCGTGGGGTCGCGTGATCAAGGGAATCCGTGAAGACGAGGATGCCGTGCGCGCCCTCGGCAAGAACGTGTACTCCTACAAGATGCAGTCCCTGATCCTCGGTGGCGTGCTGGGCACGATTGCCGGCATGATCTTCGCGCTTCCCCGCGCGGTGGTGCCCTCGAACTACCAGACGGCGTTGACGTTCTTCATCTACGCGATCCTGCTGCTCGGTGGCGCGGCCACCGTGCTCGGCCCGATCATCGGCTCGATCATCTTCTGGGTGCTGCTCTCCTTCTTCTCCGGGTTCATCTCCCGCGCGGTCGAAGCCGGCTGGTTGCCGTTCATGACGAGCATCCAGGCCGGTCAGCTGCGCTTCATCCTGGTCGGAGTGGCGATCATGCTCATAGTGATCTTCAGACCGCAGGGCATCTTCGGAAACAAGAAGGAGTTGGCCTTTGTCAAGTAACACAGTCCCCAGCGCCAAGCCGGTCAAAACGACCGACATGCACATCGGAGCGGCCGAGCCCGGCTGCAAGAAACGCGACCCGATTCTTGTCATCGACAAGGTGAGCCGCACCTTCGGCGGGCTCACCGCCGTGGATGTCGATCACCTCGAGATCCCACGCGGCGCCATCACCGCCCTGATCGGACCGAACGGGGCCGGCAAGACCACCCTGTTCAACCTGCTCACGGGCTTCGACAAGCCGAACACGGGAGCCTGGACCTTCGACGGAAAGCCGCTGGCCGGCGTCCCCGCGTTCAAGGTGGCGCGGATGGGCCAGATCCGTACCTTCCAGCTCACCAAGGCACTGTCGTTGCTCACCGTCATGGACAACATGCGGCTGGGCGCCAAGGGGCAGATCGGCGAGAACCTGTTCCGCGCCCTCATCCCCTCCCTGTGGCGCAAGCAGGAAATCGCCAACGAGGCCAAGGCCCTGGAGCTCCTCACCCGCTTCAAGCTGGACACCAAGAAGGACGACTACGCCGCCAGCCTCTCCGGCGGGCAACGCAAGCTCCTCGAGATGGCCCGTGCGCTGATGAGCGATCCGACTCTCGTCATGCTCGATGAGCCGATGGCCGGCGTCAACCCCGCGTTGACCCAGTCCCTGCTCGACCACGTCTTGAACCTCAAGTCCGAAGGCATGACCGTCTTGTTCGTCGAGCACGACATGCAAATGGTGCGCCACATCGCCGACTGGGTGGTGGTCATGGCCGAGGGTCGTGTCGTAGCCGAGGGTGACCCGCACGAGGTCATGCGCAACCCCGCTGTGATCGACGCCTACCTGGGCCAGCACCACGACGAGGACATCGGCGAGGACGCGCAAGAGGAAAACAAGCACGTCCACGACATCAAGGAGCTGCTCGATGACGAACGTTAGCGCAACGGCCGGGCCCGTGGAATCCCGCACGGGCGTCCCCGTCGTCGAGGTCCGCAGTGTGACAGCCGGATACCTGCCCGGGGTCAACATCCTCACCGACTGCTCGCTCACCGCCTACGACGGCGAACTGATCGGCATCATCGGCCCGAACGGCGCCGGCAAGTCGACGCTGCTCAAGTCCATCTTCGGACAGGTCAAGGTGCGAGAGGGCGAGATCCTGCTGAACGGTGACACGATCACCAACCTGAAGGCGAACAAGCTCGTCTCGAAGGGCGTGGGTTTCGTTCCGCAGTCGAACAACGTTTTCCCGACCCTGACCATCCGGGAAAACCTGGAGATGGGCATGTTCCAGAAGCCCAAGGGTCTGGCCGAACGGCTCGCGTTCGTCACGGACATCTTCCCCGAGCTCGGCAAACGCTTGTCCCAGCGGGCCGGCTCGCTCTCCGGTGGTGAACGCCAGATGGTCGCGATGTCCCGGGCCCTGATGATGGGACCGCGCGTGCTGCTTCTGGACGAGCCGTCCGCCGGGCTCTCACCCGTGCGTCAGGACGAAGCGTTCCTGCGGGTCAAGGAGATCAACAAGGCCGGGGTGACCACGATCATGGTCGAGCAGAACGCCCGCCGCTGCCTGCAGATCTGCGACCGCGGCTATGTCCTCGACCAGGGCCACGACGCGTACACGGGCACGGGCCGCGAGCTGCTCAACGACCCCAAGGTGATCGGGCTCTACCTCGGCACCCTCGGCCAGGATGACTAGCGGCACCGAGTAGCACCGCCTGCGGCCGCACACGGCCGAGAGAAGCGGCGTCCGGGATTCCCCAGGCGCCGCTTCTCTGTGTGCCAGGGAGGCTGCTCTCCGTGCTTACAGGCGTCTGCGCCCGTGCGCACGGTTCGCCCGGTTTTCGCCAACGCTCGACCGCGCCGGGCATTCGTTTCGCAGCGCCCACCGGCATCCGACTTCCCGATGGGGCCTCCAGCGGCCCGCCGGGCCCGGCACGACGACTAGTTGATGCGCTTGTACGTGTTGTCCGCGTTGTACTCGTACAGGCCGATGGTCGCCTCGGTCGGGTCGCCGTTCTCGTCGAACGTGATCGGGCCGGAGAAGCCGTCGTAGTCGATCTGCTCACCCTTCATGAGGGCCTCGGCGGCCGTCTTGAAGTCGGTGACCTTGGTGCCCTTGCCGGTGCCACCAGAGACCTGGCGGAGGTAGTCGGCGATGGAGGTGCCCTTGACGTCGTTTGCAGCGTACGCGGCGAGCGCGATCAGCATCACGGTGTCGTAGGACTCCGCCGCGTAGCTGAAGTCGGTCAGGGTCGGGTCGATCTCCTTCAGACGCGTGGTGAAGTCACCGAGCGTTCCGACGTCCAGGCCGGGCAGCGTGCCCTTCGCACCGGTGATGAGGCCGGGGGCGAAGTCCTTGCTGTAGTCGGACAGGTTGCCGTCGACGAAGTAGAGCTTTCCGCCGGGGAAGCCGCTGCCGACAAGTGCCGGAACGATGACCTTCGCCTGGTCGAACGTGATGATCGCGATCGCGTCCGGGTTGGCCGCGGTCACGTCCGCGATCTGCGCCGCGAAGTTGGAGTCACCCTCGTTGAAGAGCGACTCGGCGACGACCTTGCCGCCTGCACCCTCGAAGGTCTCCTTGAGCGACTTCGCGAGGCCGGTCCCATAGGCGTCGTTGAGGACGATCAGTCCGAGCGTGCTGTTTCCATCTTCAGCGATCTGGTTGCCCAGAACCTCGCCCTGGAGCAGGTCAGACGGCGCGGTGCGCCAGTACAGGCCCTGGTCGGGGTAGTCGGTGAAGTCCGGCGACGTGTTCGCCGGCGAGAACATGACGACGCCAGCGCCGGTGATCTTGTCGATCACGGTCTTGGAGACGCCGGAGGAGGCGGCACCGACGATGGCCGAGACGTCCTGCGAGAGCAGGTCGGTCACGGACACGGTTGCGATGTCGGTCGTGGTGTCGCCGGAGTCCCGGTAGACCGGGTCGACGGTGATGCCGAGGCCCGCGTCGTTGATGTCCTTGACCGCGAGGGCGACACCAGCTTCTTCGGGCGGGCCGAGGAAGGCGAGGGCGCCACTCTGGGGAAGGATCGTGCCGATCTTGAGGTTGAGGTTGCGGTCGCCGGCCTTGACAGCCATGGCGTCTCCGCTGGCAGCGGGAGTGTCCGATGCGGTCGGGGCAGCAGAGTTGCTGCTACATCCGGTGAGCAGTAGTGCACTGACGCCGACCATGGCGACACCAGTGAGGACTGTCCGGACTGAGCGGGAGGCCGAGGCCTTCGCGAATACGCTCATGTTGCTCCTTGGGACTAGGAAGTGATTGGTCACGGCGATCGATTGACAACCGTCCTGTCACATTATTGACAGGACTTACACGAAACAAGACAACCGGGTTACATCCGTGTAACGCGACCCAAATCGTTACGATCGGCGGCCGGTGACGCCTGCATAGGCGATCTGTTGCGTTCGGGCGAGCGCGGCCACACATTCTCCCCAGGAGCCGCAGGCCTCCTGACCCGTGCTCACCCGCTCGAGAGCAGGCCCCAGGGACCGACCGCCGTCGTCGTCCGCCTCCACCGCGGCCAGTGCCGTGAGCACGACCCCGTCGTAGGCCTCGCCGCCGCCGGCCGTGCCGACCAGCCCGGGGTCCATGGTGCGCAGACGTGCCGCGAAGTCGTCGACCGCGGCCAGCGGGGTGCCGCCGTTGGCGAATTCGGCGAGCGGGATCACGGCGACGCCGGCGGAGGCAAACGCGGTCGTCACGTCCTCCGGCACCGGGCTGGTCGCGTCCCAGAGCACGGCGTCCACGCCGCGCGCGAGCAGGTCGGTGACCGCGGCCGTGACGTTGTGCACGGAGTCGCGGTGCACGATGACGACGGGGTGCCCGAGCACGCGGCCCTGCTCGGAGATGTCCCTGGCGGCCAGCTCCGCGCCGGCGACCTGGGCCGCGCCGGACTCGAGCGCATCGCCCGTCATCGGGAACAGGGAACCGAGCAGCAACGTGCCGTCGCCGGATGCCGCGACCCGCGGCGTCGCGCTGGGAGCCTTCGTCGGGGAGGGCATCGGTTCGGCGGCAGGGGCACAACCCGCGACGGCCACCAGGAGCATACCGGCGAACGCGACGATGGCGGTGGTGCGGCGAGGCATCCGGATTCCTTTCACGCAGAGTGCAGCGCCACCGAGCGTAGCCCGGGTCAGGCTGGTTCGAGGGATGCTCGCCGCGGACCTCTCCCGGAGATGATCATGTCCGTGGTGAGGATGATCAGGGCCAGCCAGACCAGCCCGAAACCCACCCAGCGCTCCGGCGGCATCGGTTCGTGCAGCACGAAGACCCCCACCAGGAACTGGAGGATGGGGGCGAAGAACTGGATCAGACCGAGCGAGGTGAGCGGCAGCCGGCGGGCGGCGGCGGCGAAGAAGAGCAACGGCACGGCCGTGACGATGCCCGTTGAGAGCAGGAGGGCCGTGTGCCACGGCGAGATGGTGCCGATGGTGAGGCCGGACACGGCGCCCACGACGATCAGCTGCACGATTGCGATGGGGGCGAGCCAAATGGTTTCCAGGGTGAGGCCGGCGAGCGCGTCGACGCGGGAGCCGACGCGCTTCTTGATCAGCCCGTAGAAACCGAAGGAGAAGGCGAGCACGAGAGAGATCCAGGGCAGGGTGCCGTAGCCGATGGTGAGCACGACCACGGCGGCGATGCTGATGCCGACGGCCACCCATTGGAACACCCTGAGCCGTTCGTGCAGCACCAGGACCCCGAGGAACACGGTGACGATCGGGTTGATGAAGTAGCCGAGAGCGGCCTCGACCACGTGCCCGGACAGTGTGCCGAACACGTAGGTCTGCCAGTTCACGAAGATGAGCAGGCCGGCCAGGCCCATTGTCCACACGATTCGTTTCTGCCGCAGCAGCTCACGGAACGGGATCCAACGCCGGGTCACCGTGATGAGCACGGCGCAGAAGACGAGGGAGAAGAGCACCCGCCAGGGCACGACCTCGAACGCGCCAGTGGGACTCAGCAGCAGAAAGTAGAGCGGCAGCGTACCCCAGAGCCCGTAGGCGAGTACGGCGTAAATCAGTCCGGTACTGTGCGCGCTGCGAGGCGGGCGGGAAGGGGAGACGGTGGCCATGGTCTGCCTATCTTCATGGACCGTCCCCGGAAACGACAAATCCCGGATGGCCATGGCCATCCGGGAGGTGTCGTACGGGTGTCTGACTAGCGGACGACGACCGCGAGAACGTCGCGGGCCGAGAGAACGAGAAGGTCCTCGCCACCGAACTTGACCTCGGTTCCGCCGTACTTGGAGTAGATGACCTTGTCGCCGACGGCGACGTCGAGCGGGATGCGGTTGCCATTGTCGTCGATGCGGCCGGGGCCGACGGCGACGACTTCGCCCTCCTGGGGCTTTTCCTTGGCGGTGTCAGGAATGACCAGACCTGATGCGGTGGTCTGCTCTGCGTCGACCTGCTTGATGACGATGCGATCCTCGAGCGGCTTGATGGAGACCGACACGGTTGACCTCTTTCTTAGCTAAGACTTGGTTGGCAGACTCACAGCGAGAGTGCTAAGTCGAGCTTAGGGCGCATCTGGCACTCACGCAACGTGAGTGCCAGATGCGCGCATGGTTGGTAGGTTTGCGGGATGGATCGCTCAGAGCTCGTCGAGCTGTTATCGCCGGACGGTTTGCGCCTTCTGGACTCCCTCCCGCCCTATCAGCCAGCGGCCGACGTCGTGCGGATGGTGAGCGACCTGCGCAAGGCCGGCCACGCTCCCGGCCTGGTCACCGCGGTTCTCAGCCAATCCCGGCTGCGGGCTCGAGCCGTGCCCAAGTTCGGCGAGTTCGCCCGGCGGATGCTGTTCACCGAGGCGGGCCTGGAGCAGGCGACCCGGCTGCGGGTCGCGGCCCTCCACGCCGGCCGTTTCGTCGGGGCCTCCCTCGACCGGGTCGTCGACCTGGGCTGTGGGATCGGCGGCGACGCCATGGCGATGGCCGCGATGGATATCAACGTGACCGCCGTGGACACCGACGAGGTGACCGCGACCGTCGCCAGCTTCAACCTGGCCCCGTTCGAGAACGCGCGGGTGGAACAGGGCGACGCCGAGACCTTCGACCTCACCGGCTTCGACGCGGCCTGGCTCGATCCGGCCAGACGCACCGCCGGCCACACCAACACCTCCCGGCTGAGCCGGCCGGAGGACTACTCCCCCAACCTCGACTTCGTGTTCGGGCTCAGCGAACGGATGCCGATCGGTGTCAAGCTCGGCCCCGGCCACGACCGCGATCTCATCCCCGTGGGCGCGGAGGCGCAGTGGGTGTCCGTGGACGGAAAACTGGTCGAGATGGGGCTGTGGTTCGGCGCTCTCGCCCGCCCCGGCATCCGCCGGTCGGCCCTCCTCCTCGACAAGGAGGGCACGCATGAACTCAGCGCGCCCGCCGACTCGGAGGATGTCGAGGTCGGCGAGCTCGGTGACTACATCTACGAACCGGATGGCGCGGTCATCCGGGCCCGCCTGATCGGAGACCTGGCCCGATCCCTGGACTCCCTCATGCTCAGCGATTCGATCGCGTACCTCACCTCGGCCACCCTGCGCCAGACCCCGTTCGCCACGGCCTTCCGGGTGCTGGAGGTGCTCCCGTTCGACGAGAAGAAGCTGCGCCTGGCGCTGCAGGAACGCCGGATCGGCACCCTGGAGATCAAGAAGCGCGGCGTTGACGTGGACCCGGCGACTCTGCGCACCCGGCTGCGGTTGAAGGGGTCGGAGTCCGGCACCCTCGTGCTCACCCGCGCGGCCGGCCATCGGGTCGCCCTGCTCGTGGAGCGGGTTCGCACCCTGGCCTGACGCACTCCGCCCGCGGCCGGCCCCTACGGAACCCAGGCAGTACGGGAACGGTCAGTACGGGATCGGTCAGTACGGGATCCGGTCGATGGCCTGGCTGATGATCACAATCCAGGCGATGACGATGGTCAGGCCGGCCACACCGGTGACCACGCCCCAGGCCCAGAGCGCTCCGCCGAGTCGCTCGGCTTGCCGGGCCATCACGGCCAGCACGACGGCGGCCAGGGAGAGCGGCGCACCCCAGACGCCGAACAGGGCGCCGAGCAGCCCGACCAGCCCGAAGACGAGCGAGGCGACCGAGAGCCCGCGCCCGCCCGACCGGGAGTGCAGCTCGGTGTCGGTGTAGACGTACGGCACCCACTCGGTGGGGGCCGTCACGGTCGACTCGTAGTCCAGTTCGCCGGCGATCGGGCCCCGCGGGCGGGTGAGATCACGCCGGATATCACGGCGTGACAGAGGGGGCACGGTCTGCTCACCGTCCGGGCGTTCAGCTTCCACGGACCGGGTCAGTAGGTGTAGCCGGTGTTTGGGATGTTGGCGAAGATGATCGCCCAGATCACGATGCTGAGCAGGGCCAGCGCCACGCCGACCGCGCCCGTGATGATGCCGGTCAGCCAGAGGCCCTTCGCCCGCGGCTCCTTGGTGCGGCCGAAGAAGCCGAGCACGACGGCAGCGGCCGGGATGAACAGGCCCAGGATGCCGCCGACGATGGGAATGAAGACCACCGGCACCCCGAGGATGCCGATCACGCCGGCCACGAGGGAGAGGATGCTGAGAATCGGCTGCTTGGCGGCCGGCGCGCCCTGGTAGGGGGCGTACGGGGCCGCGTTACCAGGCGGCGGCGTGGTCGGACCGCCGTAGGGCGGCGGGGTGGGCGCTCCGCCATACGGCGGCGGGGTCGGGGTCCCACCGTACGGCGGCGGAGTCGGCGGGCCTCCGTACGGCGGCGGGGTGGGTGTTCCGCCGTAGGGCGGAGGTGTCGCCGGACCGGCCTGCGGCGCGGCCGGCGCGGCCGACGAGGTCGGGAAGTCCGGCACCTGCGGCACGTCGGGGACCTGCGGAACATCCGGCACCTGGGGCACATCGGGCACGTGGGGCGCGCCGGAGAGGTCTGGTGAGTTCGAATTGCTCATGAGCAACTGTCCTTTCCACATTGTTCGTTCCGGACCGCGGCGGGCCGCGGGAAGATCAGTAGCCGGTGATGCTGCCGTCGTTGATCGCGGCGGCGATGACCACGAACCAGACGATGACCACGATGATGGTGGCCACCACGCCGAGGTAACCGAGAACGAGTCCGCCGATGGCGAGCCCGCGACCCTTTTCGCCCGTCTTTTTGATCTGGCTGAGGGCGATGTGGCCGGTGATGATGGCGACCAGGGAGATGAAGAAGGCGGACACGAGCGACACGATGGCGAGCACGTTGTACCTGCCGGCGGGCGCCTGGCCGTACGGCTGCGCGTAGGCCCCGTTCTGGCCGTAGGGAGGCGCGGCGGGCGCGCCGTAGGCCGGTGCCGCGGGCGGCTGGTAGGCGGGCGGCTGGTTGGCGGGCGGCGGGGTAACGGGCTGGAGGTTCGGGTCGGTCATGTGATGCGCTCCTTCAGAGTTGGTCGTCTGGCGGTGCCATAGTGGCAGCGCGGGCCGCGAGGTGTCAATGCGCCTGATCGGTTCCCCACGCCCAGAATATCCCCTTCCGGAGGAACCGCGGGTGAGGCCCGGTTTCAGACTTGGATGTCCGAGACGGGCAGCGTCGAATCCGCGCCGAAATCGAGCGTGGACGGTTCGTGCCCGGCCATGATCAGTTGCGCGCCGAGGGCGGCGATCATGGCGCCGTTGTCGGTGCAGAGCGACAGGGGTGGAATCCGCAGGGCGATGCCGGCGGCATCCGTGCGTTCGATGGCAACCTGACGCAGCCGGGCGTTGGCGATGACCCCGCCGCCGAGCAGCAGCCGGGGCACACCGAGGTCCGCGCAGGCCGCGACGGCCTTGGTGAGCAGGATGTCCACGACCGACTCGCGGAAGCTGGCCGCGACGTCGCTGATCGGCACGGGTTCGCCCGCATCCTGTCGCTGCTCGACCCACCGGGCCACCGACGTCTTGAGGCCGGAGAAGGAGAAGTCGTAGCGGTGCCTGGCCATGTCCTTGGTCTGGCTGAGGCCACGGGGGAACCGGATGGCCTGCGGGTTGCCGCCGATCGCGGCGCGGTCGATCTGCGGACCGCCGGGGTAGGGCAGGCCGAGGATCCGGGCGACCTTGTCGAAGGCCTCCCCCGCCGCGTCGTCGATGGTCTCGCCGAGGAGTTCGACGTCGGACACGATGTCGCGAACGAGGAGCAGGGAGGTGTGGCCGCCGGAGACGAGGAGGGCGATGGTGGGGTATTCCAGGGGAGCCTCGGCCACGGCATCGTCGCTGCGCAGCAGGTCCGCGCCGACGTGGCCGACGAGGTGGTTGACCGCGTAGATCGGTTTGCCCAGAGACACCGCCAGGGCCTTCGCGGCGCCGACGCCGACCATGAGCGCGCCCGCGAGGCCGGGGCCGCTGGTGACGGCGACCGCGTCGATATCGGCCAGGTCAATGCCCGCCTCAGCGGTAGCCGCGCGGATGGCCGGCACGAGCTCCTCCAGGTGCGCGCGGGCGGCGACCTCGGGCACGACTCCCCCGTAACGGGCGTGTTCGTCCATCGAGGACGCGATGGTGTTGGAGAGCAGGGTCGTGCCGCGCACGATGCCGATGCCGGTTTCGTCGCAGGACGTTTCGATGCCCAGCACGAGCGGGTTGGTGCGGTTCATCGGTTTTCCTCCGGGAACAGGGCCGGCGCGGACTCCGGGTCGGTCAGGCGCACCCGCATCACCAGTGCGTCGACGTTGTCGGGCTGGTAGTAGCCGCGGCGCACGCCGAGGTCTTCGAAACCGAGTCGCCGGTAGACGTGCTGCGCGCCCGGGTTGTCGGCGCGCACCTCGAGGAAGACCTCGCGGGCGCCGCGCTTGCGCGCCTCGGTGAGCAGGGCGAGCACGAGGGTGCGGCCGAGTCCCTGGCCCCTGGCGTCCTCGGCGACCGCGATGGTTTGGATGTCGCCCTCCGTTGCGCCGCGGGGAGCCAGCAGCCCGGCGTAGGCGTCGATCCGGGCGGGTTCGTCGGGCGGGAACGCGACCAGGTAGTAGCAGTCCGGGTCGGTCACGTCGCGGGTCATGGCCTCGGTCGACCAGGCGTCGTTCTCAAAGATGCGGGTTTCGAGCGCCATGATGCCGGCGACGTCGGCGCGGTGGGCCCGGCGCAGTTGCCAGGTCATTCAGCTCACCCGTTTCGGCCCGGTCGGCATGGTGACATCGGGCGAGCGCAGGTAGAGCGCCTCGTCGGCGGCGAACGGTCGCCGGTTGGCCAGGCTGAGCTCGGCGACCAGGCCAAGCTCTCCGGCCGAGATCGTGGCCGCGTCAACGCGCGGCAGGTCGGCATGCAGCCAGTCGGGCTCCGCCAGCACCGCCGGCTTCGCCACCCCGGGCGGGTCGATCCGGATGGGCAGGCCCACGGCATCCACCCCGCTGTAGGCCGACCAGTTCACCTCGCGGCGGCGTGCGTCGGTGACGACGACCAGTCCGCCGACGTGACCGGCACGGAAACGACCGTAGGCGACGGCGTCGTGGCTGATCACGGGGGCGAAGGGCTTGCCAGCGCCGAGGGCGAACACCCGGGCCGCGGCGATTCCCACCCGGAGGCCCGTGAACGGTCCGGGGCCCATTCCCCCGACGATCATCGAGAGGTCGGCGACCTGCACTCCGGCCTCGTCGAGGCAGTCTTGGATCAACCGACCGACCACCTCGGCGTGACGCATGGTGTCGCCGGTGCCGAGTTCGGCGAGGACGCCGCGCTCGAGGTCGACGACGGCGACGCTCGTGCCGGCGGAGGTATCGATGGCGAGAAGCACCTCACCAGCCTATTCGCTGGTTCGGTCGTCCCCGGCCTCTTCGCCGGCATCCGGAACGTCGAATCCGGCGGCGCCGCCCCAGCGCGGTCCGTGCGCGATGATCGTGACCGTGCGCGGCTCGTCGAGATCGAACTCGTCGGCGCCGGGCCCGGACGGGGTCTCGAGACCGGATGCCGCGGCGGACTCCGAGGCCCCGAGCGGCCGTTCGATCTCGATGTCGAGCCAGGAGTCGGTCAGGCCGTCGAGCATGCCCCTGCCCCACTCGACGACGACGATGGAATGCGGGAAGTCGATGTCGAGGTCGTCGAGCTCGACCGCACTCGACAGGCGGTACGCGTCGACATGCACCAGCGGAGGTCCGCCGATGGTGCTCGGGTGGGTGCGGGCGAGCACGAAGGTGGGGCTGGTGACGGCGCCGCGCACCCGGAGCCCCTCGCCGAGTCCGCGGGTGAAGGTGGTCTTGCCCGCGCCGAGTGGCCCGGTCAGCACGACCAGGTCGCCGGCCCTGAGCCGACCGGCAAGGCTGATGCCGAAGTCGTGCATTCCGTCGGCGTCGGGGATGATCGTGCGCATGATGCCTGGTCAGCCTTCCCGGCCGGCGGCAGCGGCGCCGTCCTGCGGCAGGTAGCTGCGCGGCACGCGGTGCCCGATCCGGGTCACGATCTCGTAGTTGATCGTGCCGGCGGCGTCGGCCCAGTCGGTGGCGCTCGGAACGCCGGTTTCGGGGTCGCCGAACAGCACGACGGTGTCGCCGACGGCGACGCCGGTCTGGCCCACGTCGACGACGAACTGGTCCATCGCGATCCGGCCGACGATCGGATGCGTGCTCCTGCCGATGCGCACGCTCGCGGCCCCCGAGGCCTGGCGTGGTACCCCGTCGGCGTAGCCCAGGGGCACGAGGGCGAGGGTGCCGTCTTCCGGTGCGCGCCAGAGGTAGTCGTAGGAGACCCCCGCTCCGGCGGCGACCCGGCGCACGGCCGCGACCCGACCGCGGAGGGTCATCGCGGGAATGAGGCCGAGGTCCCGCGAACTCTGGTCCTCGAACGGCGACAGCCCGTAGACGCCGATCCCGACCCGCACCAGGTTGAACCGGGCCGCCGGGAGCCGGAGCGCAGCCGCGGTCGACGCGAGGTGGATCAGGCTCGGTGAGAGTCCGGCATCCGTGGCAAGCCGAACGCCCCGCTCGAAGCAGGCGATCGCCTCGGCGTCGTCGGTCGGCGACGCGTTGGAGAGGTGGCTGAAGAGCCCTCGCACGCGCAGCACTCCCGCCCGCTCGAACCCGGCGGCGAGCGCGAACAGCCCCGCCCAGTCCGGCTCCGAGACTCCGTTGCGGTTGAGCCCGGTCTCGAGCTTGAGCTGAACCTGCGCCGTGCGGCCCACCGATGCCGCGGCATCCGCCGCCTGCCGGAGTTGACGCTCCGAGGACAGCCCGAGGTCGATGTCGCGGCCGATCGCCGGGGCGAAGTCGACGTCGGGGTCGTGCAGCCAGGCCAGGATGGGCGCGTCGATGCCGCCGTCGCGCAGCTGGAACGCCTCGGTCAGGTCGGCGACCCCGAGCCAGTCCGCCCCGGCGGCCAGGGCGGCGCGGGCCACGGGCAGGGCGCCGTGGCCGTACGCGTTCGCCTTCACCACGACCATCAGGTGCGGGGTGCCGACGACGGCGCGCAGATGGGCGACGTTGGCCGCGATGGCGGCGAGGTCGACGACGGCTTCCCGGAAGGCGGGAGGGGTGAGCGACCTGGTCATCAGTCGCCCTCCGCGACCACGAAGGCGCAGGCGACGCCGGCGTCGTGGGTCATCGTGAGGTGCACGGTGCTGATCTTGCGCGCCGTGAGGGCCGCGGCCACGCCGCCGGAGAGCCGGAAACCGGGGTTACCGTGCTCGTCGGTGACCACTTCCATCTCGTGCCAGGTCGCCCCGGCGCTGTCGCCGAGCGCCTTGATCAACGCTTCCTTGGCGGCGAACCGGGCGGCCAGCGAGTGCACCGGCAGGTCACGCTCGCCCGGGGTGAAGAGTCGGGGCAGGAGCCCGGGAGTGCGCAGTACCTGGCGTTCGAAGCGTGCGAGGTCGACGATGTCGACCCCGATGCCTCGAATCATGCCCTGTCCTCGCGCATCCCGGTGCCGAGCCCGCTATTCGACCGTGACGGACTTCGCCAGGTTGCGCGGCTGGTCGACGTCGAGGCCCTTGACGGTGGCGAGCGCCATCGCGAAGATCTGCAGCGGAACCACGGCCAGGAGCGGTTCGAACAACGGCGCGGCCAGCGGAATCCGGATGACGGTGTCCGCGTAGGGCAGCACTGCGACGTCGCCCTCTTCGGCGATGGCGATGATGCGGGCACCGCGGGCGCGAATCTCCTGGATGTTGGAGACGACCTTCGGGTGCAGGTGCGCCGAGCCGCGGGGGCTGGGCACAATCACGAAGACCGGCTGGCCGGGTTCGATCAGGGCGATCGGGCCGTGCTTGAGCTCGCCGGCCGCGAAGCCTTCGGCGTGGATGTAGGCGAGTTCCTTGAGCTTGAGCGCACCCTCGAGCGCGATCGGGAAACCGACGTGACGGCCGAGGAAGAGCACCGCCCTGGTGTCGGCCATCCAGCCGGCCAGTTCCTGCACGGTGGACTCCTGGAGCAGGGTCGTGGCGATCTTCTCCGGGATGGCCTGCAGTTCGGCGACCTGCTCGGCGGATTCGGTCGGGGTCAGGGTGCCGCGAACCCGGGCGAGGTGCAGGCCGAAGAGGTACAGGGCGGCAATCTGGGCGGTGAAACCCTTCGTCGATGCCACGGCGACCTCGGGGCCGGCATGGGTGTAGATGACGGCGTCGGACTCGCGCGGGATGGTGGCGCCCTGCGTGTTGCAGATGGAGATGGCCTTGGCGCCGCCCTCCCTGGCGTACTTGACCGCCATCAGGGTGTCCATGGTCTCGCCGGACTGGCTGATCGAGATGACCAGGGTCTCCGGGTTGAGCACCGGGTCGCGGTAGCGGAATTCGTGGCTGAGCTCTACGTCGACGGGAACCCGGGTCCACTTCTCGATCGCGTACTTGGCGACGAAGCCGGCGTTGGCGGCGGTGCCGCAGGCGACGATGACGATCCGGCGGATGCCGGCGAGCACGTCATCGCCGAAACCGGTGAGCTCGGGCACGACGGCCTGGCCCTCGTGGATGCGGCCGCGCAGGGTGTTGGCGACGGCGTCCGGCTGCTCGGTGACCTCCTTGGCCATGAAGCTGGACCAGCCGCCCTTTTCCGACGCGGAAGCGTCCCAGGCGATGTCGAACTCTTCGGTTTCGACCGGGTTGCCGTCGAAGTCGGTGACGGTGACGAGGTCGGGGGTGATCGTGACGATCTGGTCCTGGCCGATGGCCACGGCGCGGCGGGTGTACTCGACGAAGGCGGCGACGTCGGAGCCGAGGAAGTTCTCCCCGTCGCCGAGGCCGATCACGAGCGGCGAGTTGCGGCGGGCGCCGACGACGACGCCGGGCTGGTCCTGGTGTACGGCGAGGAGGGTGAACGCGCCGTCGAGACGGGAGACGACCGAGCGGAAGGCCTCGCCGAGGTCGCCGAGGCGCTGGTATTCACGGCCGAGCAGCACGGCGGCCACCTCGGTGTCGGTTTCGCTCTCGAAGCTGAAGCCCTCGGCGAGGAGTTCGTCCTTGAGGCCGGCGAAGTTCTCGATGATGCCGTTGTGGATGAGGGCGAGCTTGCCGTTGTCGCCGAGGTGCGGGTGCGCGTTGACATCGGTCGGGCCACCGTGCGTGGCCCACCGGGTGTGGCCGATGCCGGTGCGCCCGTTGTTGATCGGGTGTGCCTCGAGTTCCCCGGCGAGCACGGCGAGCTTGCCGGCGCGCTTGGCCGTGTTGAGCACACCGTCGGAGTCGATGACGGCGATACCGGCCGAGTCATACCCACGGTATTCCAGTCGACGCAGTCCTCCCATCAGGACCTCGACGCTTTTATCTTCTCCGACATAACCTACGATTCCGCACATGGAGTCGATTTTAGTCGGACTAAGCTTGGGCAAATGTCCGATCCGGTTGCGAGCCCCTGGAAGAACGGCCACAGCACCCCGTTTGTCGAACTCGACCGGGCCGACTGGGCCGCACTCGCCCCCACCACCATGCTGCCCCTGCGCGAAACCGAGATCGTGCAATTGCGCGGGCTGGGCGAGCCGCTCGACCTCAGCGAGGTGACGGATGTTTATCTGCCGCTCAGCCGGCTGCTCAACCTCTATGCGGCGGGCGCCCGGCAATTGCACCGGGCCACGAGCGACTTCCTCGGCGAACGGGCCCAGCGCACGCCGTTCGTGATTGGGGTCGCCGGTTCTGTGGCGGTGGGCAAGTCCACCATCGCCCGGCTGCTGCGTGAGCTGCTCGCCCGCTGGGAGGACACCCCCCGGGTCGAGCTGGTGACGACCGACGGTTTCCTGTTCCCCAACGAGGAACTGACCCGGCGCGGGCTGATGGACCGGAAGGGTTTCCCTGAATCGTATGATCGGCGGGCCCTGCTCCGTTTCGTATCGGCGGTCAAGAGCGGAGCCGCGGAGGTGCGGGCCCCGTTCTACTCGCACCTCAGTTACAACATCGTGCCGGACGCCCAGATCGTGGTGCGCCAGCCCGACATCCTGATCGTCGAGGGCCTCAACGTGCTGCAGCCGCCCGGACCGGGCCACGGCCTCGCGGTGAGCGACCTGTTCGACTTCACCGTGTTCGTCGACGCTCGCACCCAGGACATCGCCCGGTGGTACGAGGAACGCTTCCTCAAGCTGCAGCGCGGCGCCTTCACGAACCCGAAGTCGTACTTCCACCGGTTCTCCACGCTGACCGAGGCCGAGGCGCGCAGCCGGTCACGCAAGATCTGGACCGAGATCAACGAGCCGAACCTGGTGCAGAATATCCGCCCGACGAGGTCGCGGGCGACGCTCGTGCTGCGCAAGGACTCCAACCACGCCGTGTCGAAGGTGCTGCTGCGCAAGGTGTGACCCCAGGGTCACCGCCGGCGATGGCCGAGGCTCAGAGAGCCAGACACTCCCGCACGACGCCGGCCAGCGTGTTCGCCAGCCGATCGGCGGTGACCTGGTCTGCGGCCTCGACCATGACGCGCACCATCGGCTCCGTGCCCGACGGGCGCAACAGCACGCGTCCGGTGTCGCCCAGCTCGCCCTCGGCGACGAGCACAGCGGAGGCGATCGTGGCGTCGTGCTTGAGGGCGTGGTGGTCGACGCCCCGCACGTTGATGAGGATCTGCGGGTAGACCTTCATCACCGAGGCCAGCTCGGCCAGGGTCTTGCCGGTGCGGGCCATCTCGGCGACGAGGTGCAGGCCGGTCAGGATGCCGTCGCCCGTCGTGGCGAACTTGGTCATGATCACGTGGCCGGACTGTTCCCCGCCGAGCGAGAGTCCGTTCGCGTTGAGGGCCTCGAGCACGTAACGGTCGCCGACCTTGGTCTCGATCATCTTGATGTCGTTGTCGGCCATGGCCTTGCGCAGGCCGAGGTTACTCATCACGGTGGCGACCAGGGTGCGGTCCTTGAGCACACCGCGTTCGGCCATCGAGACGGCGAGAATCGCCATGATCTGGTCGCCGTCGACGACATTGCCGTCGCGGTCGACCGCGAGGCACCGGTCGGCGTCGCCGTCGTGGGCGATGCCGATGTCGGCTCCGTTGGCGATCACGGCGGCGGCCAGGTTGTCGAGGTGGGTCGAGCCGACACCGTCGTTGATGTTGAGGCCGTCAGGGTCGGCACCGATCACGGTCAGCCGGGCGCCGGCATCCGTGAACACCTCGGGGGACACGCCCGCCGCGGCGCCGTGCGCGCAGTCGAGCACGACGTGGATTCCGTCGAGGCGGTTCGGAAGCGTGCTGAGCAGGTGCACGACGTAGCGGTCCTCGGCGTCGGCGAACCGACGGATGCGTCCGACGTCACCGCCGATCGGGGTGAGGTTCGGGCCGTCGAGGTGCTGCTCGATGCGGTCCTCGACGTCGTCGGGAAGTTTCGTTCCCCCGAAGGCAAAGATCTTGATGCCGTTGTCGGGGGCAGGGTTGTGCGAGGCGGAAATCATCACGCCGAAATCTGCGCCGATATCGGCGATCAGGAAGGCCGCGGCGGGCGTCGGAATGACGCCGGCATCGAGCACGTCCACGCCGGAGCTCGCCAAACCGGCCGCGACGGCGGCGGCGATGAACTCGCCGGAAATGCGGGGGTCGCGGGCCAGGACCGCCGTGGGACGGCGGCCTTCCGCGCGACGCAACTCAGCACGACGGCCCTCGGTGAGGACCGCCGCACTGGCTTGGGCGAGGCCCAGGGCCAGGCCAGCCGTGAGATCACGGTTGGCCAGGCCCCGGACGCCGTCCGTGCCGAAAAGTCGAGGCATTATTATGCTGTCGACGCTCGGATTAGCGCTTCGAGAACTGAGGCGCCTTACGGGCCTTCTTGAGTCCGGCCTTCTTGCGCTCCTTGACGCGAGCGTCGCGGTTGAGGAAGCCGGCCTTCTTCAGGGTCGGGCGGTTGTTCTCTTCGTCGATCTGGTTCAGCGAACGCGCGATGCCGAGGCGCAGGGCGCCGGCCTGGCCGGAGGGGCCACCACCGGTGATGCGCGCGATGACGTCGTAGCTGCCGAGCAGGTCGAGGACCTTGAACGGGTCGTTGATCAGCTGCTGGTGCAGCTTGTTGGGAAAGTAGTCCGCGAACTCGCGGCCGTTCACCGTGATGGTGCCCGAGCCGGGAACGATGCGCACGCGTGCGATGGCCTGCTTGCGACGGCCGACGGCTGCGCCGGGAACGTTGAGGACGGCGCGGGGCGCCTTGGTTACGGTTTCGGCCGGAGTCTCGGTGGAGTAACTCTCCGGAGTCTGGTCAATCTGGTCTGCGATCTTCGCCACGATGTAGTGAATCCTTTTTTCTTAGAGTCGAGAAGTCTGGTGGCCGGCGCTACTGAGCGACCTGGGAGAGGGTGTACGGCTTCGGCTGCTGAGCAGCGTGCGGGTGCTCCGGACCGGCGTAGACCTTCAGCTTGGCCAGCTGGGCGCGACCGAGCGTGTTCTTCGGCAGCATGCCACGGATGGCCTTTTCTACCGCACGGGTCGGGTGCTTCTCGAGCATCTCCGAGTAGTTGGTGGCCGTGAGGCCGCCCGGGTAACCGGAGTGGCGGTACGCCATCTTCAGGTCGAGCTTCTTGCCGGTGAGGGCGATCTTCTCGGCGTTGATGATGATGACGAAATCGCCCATGTCCATGTGAGGAGAGAACGTTGCCTTGTGCTTTCCCCGAAGGAGAATGGCGGCGTGGCTGGCAAGACGACCGAGAACGATGTCTGTGGCGTCGATGACGACCCAGTCGTGCTGGACTTCGCTTGCCTTGGGAGTGTAAGTGCGCGTCACTATTAAGCTGCTTTCTTGTTCGAACGGAGGTGTTCGTGAATCCCGCTCCGGGTGTGTTCCAAATGTGGGAACACGATCGATGGAGGGCTCACGTTCGTGTGCCTGGCTGCAACGCACAGACACCAAAGGTCAATATTAGTCTCCCGGCGCATCCGAGCGCAATTCCCCGCGGAAGTCCGGGGCCAGTAGCTACTCCGTGTCGTCGATGAGCTCGCGCCGCGCCCGGGTTTCCCTTGCCCGCGCCGCGAGCTGTTCGTCGGCGGGGTAGGCGACCTCCATCAGGGTCAGACCCTGGGGTGGCATCACCTTGAACTCGCTGGTCCTGGCCCGCTCGATCCGCAGGTCGACGAGACGGTCCCCGGCCAGCCGCCCCTCCCCCACCGCGACACAGGCGCCGACCAGGGCCCGCACCATGCTGTGACAGAAGGCGTCGGCCTGCACGGATGCGACGATCACGCCGTCGGGGTCTCTCCGCCAGTGAAACTCCTGCAGCGTGCGAATGGTTGTGGCGCCCGGCCGCGGCTTGCAATAGGTGGCGAAGTCGTGCAGCCCGATCAGCGTCGTCGCGGCCTCGGCCATCTTGTCCACGTCCAGCCGGAACCCGTGCCAGGTGGTGCGGAAACGCTGGAGCGGGTCGTGGCCGACCACGGAATCGGCGATCCGGTACTCGTACCGACGCCAGAGCGGCGAGAACCGGGCGTCGAAACCGGGAGGCGCGATGCTGGAGGACTTGAGCACGATCTCCGGCTGGGTGACGAGGATGCCGCCGAGCCGCCGCTGCACCATGACCGCCAGGGGGGTCGGGGGTCGGCCCTTGCCGCGGGTGATCCGCACGAGACTGTCGGCCTGCTCGCGGTTCAGGTCGAAATGGGCCACCTGGCCGGCGGCGTGCACCCCGGCATCCGTTCGTCCGGCCACGGTCAGCACGGGGTACGGCGGGTGACTCTGCAGGATGCCGGCCAGCCCGGCCTCGATCTGACCCTGGACTGTGCGCAGTCCCGGCTGGGTCGCCCAGCCCGACATGCCGGTGCCGTCGTAGGCGATATCGAGCCTGATCCGGGTGGTGTCCTCCGCTGGGGTCTCGTCGGGCGGCGGGGGAAGAATCACGGAGGTAAGTGTACGGTCCGGGCCGGGTTATCGTTGAACCCGGACCTGGTCCGCTCCCGTCATGACTATCTGCAACCCCCGCCCCCGCACGCCCGGGTGCAGTCCGTGAGCATCCCCACCAGGCGTCTGGCCGGCCTCGACGGGCTGCGCGGCATTGCCGTGTCCCTGGTCGTGGTGTTCCACTTCTTCCCCGCCCTGCTGCCGGGCGGGTTCATCGGCGTCGACGTCTTTTTTGTGATCAGCGGTTTCCTGATCACCGGCCTGCTACTGGTCGAGCGAGACGAAACGGGTCGGCTCGCGCTCGGCCGGTTCTGGCAACGCCGTGCCCTGCGCCTGGTGCCGCCGCTGATTCCGCTGGTGCTGATCTGCGGCACCGTCGCGTGGCTGATCGGCGGGGACGTGCTGGTGGGCATCGGCTGGCAGGTGCTCGGGGCGGCGATCTTCGGCTACAACTGGGTGTCGATCGCCGGGTCGGCGAGCTATTTCACCGCCACCGCGCCGGAGCTGTTCCGCAATCTGTGGTCACTGGCCGTGGAGGAGCAGTTCTACCTGGTCTGGCCCGTAGCCCTGCTCGGCCTCCTCCTGCTCAAGAGCAGCCGGCTGCGGCTGGCCGTCGTCTCCGCTCTCGCCCTCGCGTCTGCCGTGTGGATGGGGCTGCTCTTCCTGCCCGATGATCCGACCCGGGTCTATTACGGCTCCGACACGCACAGCTTCGGCCTCTTCGTCGGGGCCGCGCTGGCGCTGATGCTGAACCGGGCCGATTCGAGGACCGGTCCCGCCCCTCGGCTCCTGGCCGCGCTCGGCCGTTGGCGCCCGTGGCTCGGCCTCGGCGCCCTGGTCGGTCTTCTCGGCGCGGCGCTGGTTCTGCCGGACACGGGGGCCGTGACCTATCGTGGCGGGCTGCTGGCGGTGAGCCTGCTGACGGCCGTCGTGATCTGGGCGGCCGTGCCGGGGCACCGCCTCGGCACGGCCCTGGACACCAGGCTGTTGCGCTACCTGGGTGAGCGTTCCTACGGGATCTACCTGTGGCACTGGCCGCTGCTGGTGCTCCTGCAGGCGGCGTGGCCCGCGGTTCGCTCGGTGCCGCTCGTGCTGCCGAGCATCGGCGTCGGGGTGCTGGCGGGCGCGCTGACGCTCCTCGCCGCCGGGGCGTCGTATCGCTGGCTCGAACGCCCAGTGCGTTCGCTCGGGGTGCGAGGCAGCATCCGGCGCCTACACTTTCTCACCTCCGGCTCGAACCGGCGGCTGGCCTGGCTGGGCCTGGCCGTGGTCGCCGGACTGCTCTTGACGACGGGCACCACCGCGGCGATCCTGACTGCCCCCACCAGCACGACCGCCCAGATCGAGATCGAGCGCGGACAGCAGGCGCTGGCCGCCGCGGAGCGCCACGCCGAGAGGCTCGCCCGGCGCGCGTCGCGGCCGGCTGAACCGGCGGCCGGTGACCGGATCACGGCCGTCGGCGATTCCGTGATGCTGGCCTCCGCCCCCGAACTTCAGGCCCGTTTTCCCGGGATCGCCATCGACGCCGCGGTGTCGCGCGGCATGGGGACCGCCCCCGACATCCTCGCCGCGCAGGAGAAGGCGGGCACGCTCCGGCCCGTCGTGGTGGTCGGGCTCGGCACCAACGGTCCCATCCGGTGGAGCCAGCTCGACGATATCCGCGCGACCATCGGCCCCGATCGGGAACTGGTGCTGGTGGATGCGTTCGCCGACCGGGATTGGACGGCAGGCGTCAACGACATCCTGACCGAGTACTCCGCCCGTCACCGGCGGGTCGAGCTCGCCGACTGGCACGACGCGATCGCCCCGCACACCGATGTGCTCGCCGGCGACAACATCCACCCGGGTCCGACCGGTGGCCGGATCTACGCGGGAACGGTGCGGGATGCCCTGGAGCGCCTGGCCAGCACCCCGGCCCGGAGCGAACTGGACGCCTATCGGGCACCCCTCGCCGCGGGCGACCCCGGCTTCCGTCCGCCCCTCCTCCCCTGACCTGGGGATGCCGGGTCGCCCGGCCCTAGAGCACCGGGTCCGCGTGAGGCCGAGAGGCCGAGAGGCCGCAGCCGGGCGCAAAAAAGGGGCCCGACCGAAGTCGGGCCCCTCAATTCAGTGCGACCTCACGGCCGGCTTGGCGAGTGCGCCTACTTGGATTCCTCAGCGTCGGCAACGACGTCGGCTTCAACGACGTCGGCTTCAACGACATCGGCGACGGCTGCGTCCTCCACGACGACCTCGGCCGGAGCCTCGGCGACGGGAGCTTCCGCGGCCGGCTTGGCAGCCGACTTGGTGGAAGAACGCTTGACCTTCGGGGTGACGGGCTCGAGAACGAGTTCCATCTGCACCATCGAGGCGTTGTCGCCCTTGCGGAAGCCGAGCTTCGTGATGCGGGTGTAGCCGCCCTCACGAAGAGCAACCTGCGGCGCGATCTCGGTGAAGAGCTCGTGCACGACGGTCTTGTCGCCGATGGTCGCGAGAACGCGACGACGAGCGTGAAGGTCGCCCTTCTTCGCGAACGTGATCAGTCGCTCGGCAACCGGACGCAGGCGCTTGGCACGGGTCTCGGTCGTCTTGATCGACTTGTGGGTGAACAGGGATGCGGCCAGGTTGGCGAGCATCAGGCGCTCGTGGGCCGGACCGCCGCCGAGGCGGGCTCCCTTAGTGGGCGTAGGCATTGGTAATCTCCAGTATCAAAAGTCGAAAGTCAGTCTGAGCGACTGCTTTAGATGGTTTCTTCGTCGTAGCCGCTGTAGAAGTGGGCGCCGTCGAATCCGGGCACCGAGTCCTTGAGCGACAGGCCGAGCTCTACGAGCTTGTCCTTGACCTCATCCACCGACTTCTGACCGAAGTTGCGGATGTTCATCAGCTGGGTCTCCGAGAGGGCGACCAGTTCGCTGACGTTGTTGATGCCTTCACGCTTGAGGCAGTTGTACGAACGAACCGACAGATCGAGGTCTTCGATCGGAATCGACAGTTCGGTCGACAACACGGCGTCGACCGGCGCGGGGCCGATTTCGATGCCCTCAGCGGCGGTGTTCAACTCGCGGGCCAGACCGAACAGCTCGGTCAGGGTGCGACCGGCGGATGCGATGGCGTCGCGAGGTGAAATCGCCGACTTGGTCTCCACGTCAACGACGAGGCGGTCGAAGTCGGTGCGCTCACCGGCACGAGTTGCCTCGACACGGTAGGTCACCTTGAGAACGGGCGAGTAGATCGAGTCGACCGGAATCTGGCCGGCCTCTGAGTACTCGTTGCGGTTCTGGGTGGCCGACACGTAGCCGCGGCCACGCTCGATGGTCAGTTCGAGTTCGAACTTCGCCTTGTCGTTCAACGTGGCGATGACCAGCTCGGGGTTGTGCACCTCGACGCCGGCCGGAGCCGAGATGTCGGCGGCGGTGACCTGGCCGGAACCCTGCTTGCGCAGGTACGCGGTGATCGGCTCGTCGTGCTCACTGGAGATGACGAGGCCCTTGATGTTCAGGATGATCTCGGTGACGTCTTCCTTGACACCGGGAACGGTGCTGAACTCGTGCAGCACACCGTCGATCCGGATGCTGGTGACAGCGGCTCCGGGGATCGAGGAAAGCAGGGTGCGGCGCATCGAGTTGCCGAGGGTGTAACCGAAACCAGGCTCGAGAGGTTCGATGACGAACCTGGATCGGAACTCCGAGATGTTCTCTTCGGTGAGCGTGGGGCGCTGTGCGATAAGCACTATTGATTCCTTTCGGCTAAGTGTCCGCTATATGACACTTGCGTGGCGAGGTAATGAGTGTGAAAGAAAAACGGTGATCCGGGCCCGACGGGCTCGACTCCCGGATGCCGGGAATCGAGCCAGTCAGAACCAGATCAGAGAGAGTGCTTAGACGCGACGACGCTTGGGCGGACGGCAGCCGTTGTGGGCCTGGGGCGTGACGTCGTTGATCGAGCCGACCTCGAGGCCAGCGGCCTGAAGCGAACGGATCGCCGTCTCGCGTCCGGAGCCGGGGCCCTTGACGAAGACGTCTACCTTCTTCATGCCGTGCTCCTGCGCCTGGCGGGCGGCCGACTCGGCTGCCAGCTGTGCGGCGAACGGGGTCGACTTGCGCGAACCCTTGAAGCCAACTCCACCTGAGGACGCCCAGCTGATGACTGCACCGGTGGTGTCAGTGATCGAGACGATGGTGTTGTTGAACGTGCTCTTGATGTGGGCCTGGCCCACAGCGATGTTCTTCTTTTCTTTCTTGCGCGGCTTCCGAACGGCCGACTTTGGTGCTGCCATGAATTTCTCCTGAATCCTGAGGGCGAGACGGGCCGGGCCGAGGCCTAGCGCGCCTTCTTCTTGCCGGCTACGGTGCGCTTCGGGCCCTTGCGGGTGCGAGCGTTGGTCTTGGTGCGCTGGCCGCGAACGGGCAGGCCCTTGCGGTGGCGGATGCCCTCGTAGCTGCCGATCTCGACCTTGCGGCGGATGTCAGCGGCAACCTCACGGCGGAGGTCACCCTCAACCTTGAAGGTTCCTTCGATGTAGTCACGGAGGGTGACGAGCTGGTCGTCACTCAAATCCTTGACTCGGATGTTTCCATCGATTTCAGTGTCGGCGAGGGTCTTGAGTGCCCTCGTACGGCCAACACCAAAGATGTAAGTCAGTGCAACTTCCACGCGCTTATCGCGAGGAATATCAACGCCGGCTAGACGTGCCATTGTGGCTTCTCCTGTATATGAGTGGAGGTCTGTAGCAATGCCTGTTCATCGGCCTCCAACCGATGGTGTCGCCCCGAAGGGTTCCCGGCATTGCTATTTTCTGTTTTCAGTTGTATCTCGACGGGCCCGACTACCTAAGCGGTGATCGAGCACCAATGCGGTGATCGAGCACCAAAGCGGTGATCGAGCTTGTCGAGATCAGCCCTGACGCTGCTTGTGACGCGGGTTCTCGCAGATGACCATCACGTTGCCGTTACGGCGGATGACCTTGCACTTGTCGCAGATCTTCTTGACGCTGGGCTTGACCTTCATTGTGTGTCCTTGTATTCGCTGTCTTCGTACCCCAGGAACGCCTCGGGCCGTTACTTACAGCAATGTTTACTTGTAGCGGTAGACGATCCGGCCGCGAGTCAAGTCGTACGGGCTCAGCTCGACGATCACGCGGTCCTCTGGGAGGATACGGATGTAGTGCTGACGCATCTTGCCCGAAATGTGGGCAAGAACTTTGTGGCCGTTGGTCAGCTCAACACGAAACATCGCGTTGGGAAGAGCTTCGACTACTGCGCCCTCGATTTCGATGACACCGTCTTTTTTTGCCATAACTCACTATCGCTAGGGTATTGATTGCTGGTCGTGCGTGGATTGTGGTGCCCTGACACGCCGAAAGCGACGGCATCAGACACCAAGGATTTACTCTATGGTATGAAAACGCGATTTACCAATTCATACCTATAATCCTCGGAGTGTCCGACGCCGTCGCAGGGTTCGGTGCTACAGCCGGGCCTGGGCCTCGCTGACGACCGCGACCACGTCCGCGAAGAGCGGATGCGCGGGGTCGAGCCCGCAGACCTGCCCGGTGAACGCCTCAGCGGTCTCGGAGCGCAGCAGCCGCTGCAGTTCGACGCTCTGTTCGTCGTCGGCCACGTCGAAGCAGAGGGCGGCGCCGACGGCCTCGAGCAGCGCCGTGGGGCGGGTACCACGCTCGGCGATCTCCGCTGCCGGCCCGATGAACCGCTCGTGGCGGCTGAGCTTGCGCATCGGCTGGCGCCCGACTCGTTCGACCGTGTCCGGCAGGGCCGGGTTCGCGAAGCGCACCAGGATTTTCTCCCGATAGGCGCGCTGCGCCGATTCGTCGAGCTCATGCTTGGCGACGAGCAGCGCGGAGGTCTCCTCGAGCACCCGACGCGCCCCTTCCAGCACCTCCGGCACCGCGAGGGCGTCGGAGATCCGGGACACACCGGCGAGCGAACCGAGGTAGGCCACCGTTGCGTGACCGGTGTTCACCGTGAACAACTTGCGCTCGATGTAGGGCGCCAGGTTGTCGACGAAGGTCGCTCCCGGGATGACCGGTACGGCGTCGCCGAACGCGCCGCGCTCGATCACCCATTCGTAGAAGGCCTCGACGGTGACGTCGATGCCGTTGCCGGCCGCCTGGCCGGGCACGATCCGGTCGACCGCGGTGTTCGCGAAGGCGGCCTTGCCGGAGAGGGCCTGGAGCTCGTCGGCCGACACGCCCTTCCAGACGTGCCCGGCGAGTACGTCGGTCGCGTTGATCGCGTTCTCGCAGGCCATCACGGCGAGCGGCGCACGTTGCGCCGCCCGCCGCTTCAGGCCGGCGAGGATGACCGGCGCCACGAAGGGAAGCACGGTCGGTCCGACCGCGGTCGTGACGATGTCGGCGGTCGCGATCTCCTCGATCAGGGCCTCTTCATCGGCACGGCTGTTGATGGCACGGAAGTTGTCGACCACGCGGTCGGTCGACGTCTCCCCTGCCTCGTGCACGGTGTAGCTTTCGGCACCCTGCAAGGCCTCGATCAGGGAAGCATCCACATCGGCGAAGACAACCTCGTATCCGGCATCGTGAAGCAGGAGTCCGACGAATCCGCGGCCGATGTTGCCTGCGCCGAAGTGGATGGCTTTCATTCTGCGTTTACCTCCTCGAGGAGGGCGAAGATATCCTCCGCCGTTGGAGCATCGATCAGTTTCTGCACCTCGTCGGTGTCTGAGAAGACGACGGCGATTTTCGAGAGGATCTCGAGGTGCTCATTGTTCAGTCCGGCGATTCCGACCGCGAAGCGAACCGGCTTTCCGTTCCAGTCGATCGGCTCGGCGTAGCGCACGAGCGAGAGGGACGACCGGATGATCGATTCCTTGGCCTCGTTCGTGCCGTGCGGGATGGCGAGGAAGTTGCCCATGTAGGTGGACACGCTCGCCTCCCGGTCGAACATCGAGTCGACGTAGGCGTCGGTCACGGCGCCGGCTGCGACGAGCAGGGCGCCGGCCTCGCGGATGGCATCGTCCTTCGTCGTAGCCGTGCCGGAGGCCACCACATTGCCGGGTTCGAGGATCTTCGTCATCGTGCTGCTTCTTCGGTTGCCTTGGTCTGCAGCATTTCGACGACCTCGTCGTACTTCGGGCTGTTCATGAAGTTGTCCACCGAGACGAAGATCGACTTCGGCGACTTCTCCTGGGCGCGGGCGGCCAGGTCCTGGTGCGTGATGACCAGGTCGGCCGTGCCGTCGAGGTTCGCGATGGCCTGGTTGACCACCGTGATGCCGTCGAGGCCGGCCTTCTTGATCTTGTTGCGGAGCACGGATGCTCCCATGGCGCTGGAGCCCATGCCGGCGTCGCAGGCGAACACGATGTTCTTGATCTGGCGGTTGTCGGTTGCGGCCGCTCCGGCGAGACCGCCGAGGACGCTGCTGGACTTGCCCTTCAGGGCCTCCGTCTTCGCAACTGCACCGGTGAGGTCGTCACCGAGGCCGTTGGCGAGGTCCCGCTTGCGGCTGGCCCGGAGGATGACCGCGGCGATCAGGAACGACACCGTCGCGGAGAAGATGACGGAGAGGATGACGCCGAGGTAGCTGTCCGACGCGGTCTGAATGAGCACCGCGAAGATGCTGCCGGGTGAGGCGGGGGCGCGGAGGCCGGTCTGGAAGGCCACGTTGGTCGCAACACCGGTCATGCCGCCACCGATGGCCGCGAGGATGAGGATCGGCTTCATCAGCACGTACGGGAAGTAGATCTCGTGGATGCCACCGAGGAAGTGGATGATGATCGCACCGGGCGCACTGGCGCGGGCCAGGCCGAGACCGAAGAACGAGTAGGCAAGCAGGATGCCCAGGCCGGGGCCGGGGTTCGCTTCGATCAGGAACAGCAGGGACTTGCCGGATTCAGCAACCTGCTGCACACCGATCGGCGTGAACACGCCGTGGTTGATGGCGTTGTTGAGGAACAACACCTTGCCGGGCTCGACGAGGATGCTCGCCAGCGGCAGCAGGTTGTTGGCCACGAGCCAGTTGACGCCGCTCTCGAGAATGGAGCTGAAGCCACTCACGACGGGGGCGATTCCGAAGAACGCACCGAGGGCGAGGATGGCGCCGAGGATACCGGCCGAGAAGTTGTCGATCAGCATCTCGAAGCCGGGCTTGACCTTGCCGGCCCAGAGGCTGTCGAGCTTCTTCAGCAGGTAGGCCGAGAGCGGGCCGACGAGCATGGCGCCGATGAACATCGGGATCTCACTGCCGACGATGACACCCATCGTGGCGATCGTGGCGATGACGCCACCGCGGATGCCGTAGACCATCCGACCACCGGTGTTGGCGATGAGCAGCGGGAGCAAGTACACGATCATCGGGCCGACCATCGCGGCGACGGTCTCGTTCGGGGTCCAGCCGGTGGGAATGAAGAATGCCGTGATGAGGCCCCAGGCGATGAACGCCGCAATGTTGGGCATGATCATCCCGCTGAGGAAGGTGCCGAAACGCTGGACGTGAACGCGGGCTCCCCCGCTCTTATTCTCTGTTCGGGTTGACGTCGTCGTCATTGTTCTGCCTTTCGTTTCGGTGGTGATTGCGGTGCAGTGCAGGTGGATTGCGGGCCGGCGCCGGTCAGACGCCGAGGTGGATGCCGTGAGAGAGCGTTCCGAGCGCCGCATCGAGCGCGTCGTTCCCGTCCCGTGCCGTGAAAACCGAGGCGGGAAGTAACGCGCATCCGACGCCGAGTCGTTCGGCCTGGGCCGCGTACTCGTCGAAGCGGGGAGCAAGGTGCGGGCCGATCAGGAGCACGTCGACCCCGTCGAGGGCATCCGGCAGGTCAGACTCGCTGCCCGCCGTCACGTCCAGGGCGAGACCCCGGGCGAGCGCGCTCTGACGCATCCTGAGTGCCACGAACGTGCTGGACGCACCGGCGCCGCAGACGACTAAAATCCTCATCGATTCACCTTTCGCTGTTGCTATAGGGCCAGTTTGGCCCGGTGAACCTCTCCGGTCCACCACATCCTTTTCCGCACCCCCGGAAGCGAGCCTGCGGGGTGCGTCCTCGCCGGACGTGGTTGACTATCAGTGGATTAGTGGAGCTGTGTGCAATGAGCGATAAACAGACACGGATGCTGGATTATCTGTCCCAAACGCCGGCCTGGGTGACGGCCGGCGAGCTTGCCGACCTCCTGGGGGTCACGCCGCGCACGGTCCGCAGCTACATCACCGCGCTCAAGGCGGCCGCGCATCCGCTCGAGGTGGTGGAGTCCGGCGCCGCCGGTTACCGACTCGATCTGGACGCCTACGCCGCCTACCGGACCGCCCAGCGGTTGAGCACCGAACCCGAGACTCCGCAGAACCGGCTGTACGCGCTCGTGCGTCGCCTCACCGAAGCGCCCTCCGGACTCGACGTCTACGACCTCTCAGCCGAGTTGTTCGTCAGCGACTCCACCATCGACGCGGACCTGTCCAAGGTGAGGCAGCTGCTGCCGGAGACCGGCCTCAGCCTCGGTCGCCAGGGCAGCGTGGTCACGCTCAAGGGCTCGGAGACCGATCGCCGCCGGCTGCTCAGCCGCATGTTCCGTGACGAAACCTCGCGCGGCCTGCTCGAACTCGAGGAGATCCAGAAGGAGTTCGCGTCCGAGAGCCTCGGCGCCTTCAAGACCGACCTGATCGCCATGCTCGACGCGCAGGGCTACTTCGTCAACGAGTACGGCACGAACGATGTGCTGCTGCACGTGGCCATCGCGATCGACCGGGTGACCAGGCGCACCGCCCCGATGACCGCGGTCACCCCGTTGGGCCCCCCCGATGACATGACCCAGGCCCTGTCCGAACTGGTCACGCGGCATTTCCAGGTGGAGCTCGGCACCGGAGACCTCGACTACCTCGCGCTACTGCTCAAGACCCGGGTGATCACGCCGGGCCAGGACAAGCCGGCCGCCGTGCTGATCGAGAGTTTCGTGCGCGCCGAGGACCTCGAATCGGTGCGTCGGATCGTGGCCCAGGCCGGCGAGGAGTTCCTGGTCGACCTCGTCGAGGAGAACTTCATCGTTCGCCTCACCCTGCACGTGCGCAACCTGATCAACCGCGCCCAGGACCGCTCGTACTCCCACAACCCGCTCACCCGGTCGATCAAGACCAGCTACCCGATGATCTACGAACTGGCGGTGTACATCGCCAGCGCGCTGCAGCGCCAGGAGAGCATCGTCATCAACGACGATGAGATCGCCTACATCGCGATGCACGTCGGCGCGCACCTCCAGCAGCAGTCCCGCCGAGAGGACCTGGTCAGCTGCGCCCTGGTCTGCCCGAACTACTACGACATGCACGTGCTGCTTCGGGAGCGCATCGAGCGGGTGCTCGGCGATGAGCTCGAGGTGATCTCGGTGATCACCCGGAGCGACGTCGAGTGGTCGGGGATCGAGGCGAGCCTGGTGCTCACCACGATCGAACCGCAGGTGCCCTCCGAGGGCGTCATCGTCATCCAACCGTTCCTCACCGAGGGCGACATCGAACGGGTGCGCAAGGCGGCCAGTCGCATCCGACGGATGCGTCGCCGCGCGCATCTCAAGGACGACCTGCTGCGCTTCTTCGACGAGTCGTTGTTCTCGCACAATTTCTACCCGGCCGACGAGAGTGCCATGATCCGGGCCCTCGGGGAGCGGATGCTTGCCCTGGGCACGATCGGGCAGGACTACATCGACGGGGCGATCGAACGCGAGCTGATGTCGTCGACCGCGTTCACCGACAATCTCGCGGTGCCGCACTCGATGTCGATGACGGCGAACCAGACCTCGATCGCGGTCGTCGTGAACGATTCCCCGATGCCCTGGGGCGAGAACCGGGTCAACGTGGTGGCCATGGTGGCGTTCAGCAAGGAAGGCCGCAGCAGCTTCCAGACCGTGTTCGATCAGTTCGTCGAGGTCTTCTCCGACCGGGCCGATGTGCAACGGCTCGTGAAACGGTCGGTGGACTTCTCATCCTTCATCGACGAGCTCGTGCACCTGATGGATCAGTAGCGGCGCGGTTCAGACGGGGGCTGCGTCCCAGGTGCGGGCCTTGAAGGCGTAGATCGCGGCATCCAGTGCTTCGTCGCCGTTCTGTGACGCGAAGACCGTGTCGGGCAGCAGGGCCACGCCCACGCCGGCCTTGATCGCGAGGGCGCGGATCCGCTCGTAGCGAGGCGCGAGGTAGGGGCCGACGAGCAGCACGTCGATCGGACCGAGCGACCCGGGCAGGTCGGACTCGCTTCCGGCGTGCACCGACACCTCGAGACCGCGTTCGGTTGCCGTGTGGCGCACACGGTGGGCCACGAAGGCACTGGAGGCTCCAGCACCGCAGACGACGAGAATCTTCATGACGGGCTCTTTTCTCTTTGGCGGGTTCTACCCACCTCAATCCTCTCGCTTCCGCCGGCCCGTCGCGACCACGAGCATCCGCCCCGCGCCCCACCGGCTCGCCCGACCCCGCCCGACCGCATCGGATGCCGCGAAATTTGGCGGCGGAAGAGGCGGAAGAGGAGGAGCTACGGGAGGGGGACCGGGGTGATGCCCAGGGGTGCCAGGGCGGCGGCCCCGCCGTCGGGGGCGGTGAGCACCCAGATGCCGTCCTTGTGCACGGCGACGCTGTGTTCCCAGTGCGCGGCGGCCTTGCCGTCGCTCGTGGCGACGGTCCAGTCGTCATCGCGCGTGTACGTGTCAATCGACCCGAGCACGACCATCGGCTCGATGGCCACGACCAGGCCGGGCTTGACCTCCGGGCCCTTCGGCCGCACGCGGTAGTTGAACACCGGCGGCGCCTCGTGCATGGAGCGTCCGATGCCGTGGCCGACGTAGTCGGTGAGGATTCCGTATTCCCCCTGCGACTCGACATAGTCCTCGATGGCTTCGCCGACCTCGTTGAGGTGACGGGCGACGGCGAGCCGGGCGATGCCGTGCCAGAGCGACTGCTCCGTCACGTCGGAGAGTCGCTGGCGTTCCGCGACGACGTCGGGCCGGCTCGGGTCGGGGATGACGAAGCTGAACGCGGCGTCGCCGTTCCAGCCGTCGATGATCGCGCCGCTGTCGATCGACACGATGTCACCGGCGCCGAGGATGCGGCCGCCCGGGATGCCGTGCACGACATCATCGTTCACGGAGGCGCAGACCGTGTGGTGGTAGCCCTGCTCGAGCTTGAAGTTCGGTTGCCCGCCGAGCGCGAGGATCGCGGCCTCCGCGGCGGCGTCGATCTCCAGGGTCGTGGCCCCGGGACGGATGGCGGCGCGCGCGGCCTCGAGGGACGCGGCGGTGGCCAGGCCGGGCGCCAGCATGAGTCGCATCTGCGCCGGCGACTTATAGATGGAACGTCGAAGGCTCATGATGAAGATCCCTGCATGCTGCGTGATTGTCGTGCGTGAACGGCCGGTCGAGTTGACCCGGTCAGCGTGTGGTGCGGGCGGAGCCTCAGGCGGCGTGGATGCCGCGCTCGGCGAGGGCGTCGAGGATGCGGGTGGTGACCTCGTCGACGGCGCCGAGTCCGTCGACGGTGACGACGATGCCACGCGAGCCGTAGATGTCGATCAGCGGCGCTGTCTGCTCCGCGTAGACGTCGAGACGGTGCCGGATGACCTCGGCCGTGTCATCGGCCCTGCCCTGCTCCGCAGCGCGCTTGAGGAGCCGCGCGACGACCTCTTCGGTGTCGGCGACGATCTGCACGACGACGTCGAGCGGGGCGCCGTTGGCTTCGAGCAGGCGGTCGAGCTCCTGCACCTGGTCCTGGGTGCGCGGGTAGCCGTCGAGCAGGAAGCCCGCCGCGACATCCGGCTGGCGCAGGCGGTCGCCGACGATCTCGTTCGTCAGGGAGTCCGGCACGTATTTGCCGGCGTCGATGAACTCCTGCACCTGCACGCCCAGCGGGGTCTTGTTCTTCACGTTGTAACGGAAGATGTCGCCGGTCGAGATGGCCGGAATGGAGAAGGCTTCCGCCATCCGCTCCGCCTGGGTTCCCTTGCCCGCGCCGGGCGGGCCAATCACGAGAAGACGGGTCATCGGAGGAGCCCTTCGTAGTGTCGCTGCTGAAGCTGCGAGTCGATCTGCTTGACCGTCTCGAGTCCGACACCGACGATGATCAGGATGCTGGCGCCGCCGAACGGGAAGTTCTGATCCGCGCCGATGGCCGAGAAGGCAAGCAGCGGGAGCAGCGCAACCAAACCGAGGTAAAGCGCGCCGGGCAGGGTCAACCGGGTGAGCACGAAGTCGAGGTACTCGGCGGTCGGTCGGCCGGCACGGATGCCGGGGATGAACCCGCCGTACTTCTTCATGTTGTCGGCGACCTCTTCGGGGTTGAAGGTGATCGCAACGTAGAAGTAGGTGAACCCGACGATGAGCAGGAAGTACATCGCCATGTAGAGCGGGTGGTCGCCCTTGGTCAGGTTGTTGGTGACCCAGGTGACCCAGGCGGCGGATGCCTGGCCCGCGGCCGGCTGGTTGAACTGGGCGATCAGGGCCGGCAGGTACAGCAGCGACGAGGCGAAGATGACGGGCACGACGCCGGCCATGTTGACCTTGATCGGGATGTACGTGTTGTTGCCGCCGTAGGTACGCCGTCCGACCATCCGTTTGGCGTATTGCACGGGGATGCGCCGCTGCGACTGTTCGACGAAGACCACGGCTGCCACAACGAACAAGCCGATGACGAGCACGATCAGGAGAACGTCGATGCCCTTCTGCTGGCCGATCGCGCCGAGGGAGTTCGGGAAGCGAGCCGCGATGGACGTGAAGATCAGGAGCGACATGCCGTTGCCGATGCCGCGCTCGGTGATGAGCTCGCCCATCCACATGATCACGCCGGTGCCGGCGGTCATGGTGATGACCATGAGCATGATGGCGTACCAGGCGTCATTGGTGATGAGCTGCGAGCACTCGGAGCTGGCCGAGGTGCCGAAGAGCGCGCCACTGCGGGCCACGGTGATCAACGTCGTCGACTGGAGGATGCCGAGAGCGATGGTCAGGTAACGCGTGTACTGCGTCAGGCTGCTCTGCCCGGACGCGCCCTCCTTGTAGAGGGTTTCAAAGTGTGGGATGACCACGCGCAGGAGCTGCACGATGATCGAGGCCGTGATGTACGGCATGATGCCCAGCGCGAAAACGGACAGCTGCAGCAGTGCGCCACCGCTGAACAGGTTGACGAGCTCGTAGAGGCCGCTGGTTCCCTGGTTCGCGGCAAGACACGCTTGCACGTTGCCGAAGTCCACGAAGGGCGCCGGGATGAATGAGCCCAGACGGAACAGGGCAACGATCCCCAGGCTGAACCCGATTTTCTTGCGAAGGTCGGGCGTGCGGAATATCCGCGCAATGGCGCTGAACACAATGCCTCCAGTTAATAACGTGAAAAACGAGCTTGTCGAGACCAGCTCCGGAAAAGATCCGGTCGGTGGCCTCGACAAGCTCGCTCAGCGTCGACGGTCTTACTTGATTGAGCCACCTGCAGCGACGATCTTCTGCTCTGCCGAGCCGGAGACCTTGTCCACCGCAATGTTCAGCTTAACGGCAATGTCACCGTTGCCGAGAACCTTGACCTTCTCGTTGTCGCGAACCGCTCCCTTGGCGACCAGATCGGCGATGGTTACATCGCCGCCGTTCGGGTAGAGCTCGGCAAGCTTCTCCAGGTTGACAACCTGGTATTCGACGCGGAACGGGTTCTTGAACCCGCGCAGCTTCGGGGTGCGCATGTGCAGAGGCATCTGCCCACCCTCGAACCCGACGCGCACGTTGTAGCGTGCCTTCGTGCCCTTGGTGCCACGACCCGCGGTCTTACCCTTGGATCCTTCACCACGACCGACGCGCTGACGCGACTTCTTGGCGCCGGCGGCCGGACGAAGGTGGTGCACCTTCAGGACCTGCTCGCGCTTCTCGGCCGGAGCAGCCTTGACGGCAACCTTGGCGGCAGCAGCCTTCTTGGGGGCCGCGGCCTTCTTCTCAGTGGCGGGCTTGGCTGCTGTCTTCTTGACAGCTTCCTTCTCGTCAGCCATTACTCGATCTCCTCGACCTTGACAAGGTGAGCGACGGTGTTGACGTAGCCACGGTTCTGCGAGTTGTCCTCGCGAATAACCACGGCGCCAATGCGTCGAAGACCCAGGCTGCGAAGCGTGTCGCGCTGGTTCTGCTTCTCACTAATTTTGGACTTGATCTGTGTCACTTTGAGGCGAGCCATCAGGCACCTGCCTTTGCTGCTGCTGCGGCTGCTGCCGCTGCGGCGTCGGCGCGCAGGAAACGTGCCGGAGCAACGTCTTCGTACGCGAGGCCACGGCGAGCCGCAACCGCACGCGGCTCTTCGAGCTGGTGCAGAGCCTCGACAGTGGCGTGGACGATGTTGATGGTGTTCGACGAACCGAGCGACTTGCTCAGCACGTCGTGGATGCCGGCGCACTCGAGAACGGCGCGCACCGGGCCACCGGCGATAACGCCGGTACCTGCTGCAGCCGGACGGAGCAGAACGACACCGGCCGCGGCCTCACCCTGGACGGGGTGAGGAATGGTCAGGCCAACGCGGGGAACGCGGAAGAAGTTCTTCTTCGCTTCCTCGACACCCTTGGAGATCGCGGTGGGCACTTCGCGTGCCTTGCCGTAGCCGACTCCGACCAGTCCGTTGCCGTCTCCGACGACGACCAGGGCGGTGAAGCTGAAGCGACGACCACCCTTGACGACCTTGGACACGCGGTTGATGGTGACGACGCGCTCCAGGAACTGGCTCTTGTCGGCATCGCGGCTTCCGCGGTCCTTGTTGGGGTTGCGCTCACGGCCACCACGACGAGCCTCACGAGGCTCGTTCTGCGGGGGCGTCGTTGACGCAGCAGTTTCGACGGGTGCCTCAGCGGCCACCACGTTCTCCTTTGTTGCTGTGCTTGCAGTTTCAGTGCTCACAGGTTCAATCCACCCTCTCGAGCTCCCTCGGCGATGGCAGCGACGCGTCCCGCGTACTTGCTGCCGCCACGGTCAAATACGACGGCTTCGATACCGGCGGCCTTCGCACGCTCGGCGACGAGCTCGCCGACCTTGCGGGCCTTGGCGGTCTTGTCACCATCGAAGGTGCGCAGACCGTCTTCGAGCGTGGAAGCCGATGCAAGGGTGAAGCCCTTGCTGTCATCGACGACCTGCACGAACACGTGGCGAGCCGAACGGGTCACGACGAGACGCGGACGAAGCGCGGTCCCCTCGATCTTCTTGCGAAGACGTGTGTGCCTGCGTCCGCGGGCAGCAGCCTTGCTCTTACCTCTAGTTCCGAGACCCATGGTTACTTACCACTCTTTCCGGCCTTGCGGCGAACAATCTCGCCGGCGTAACGCACACCCTTGCCCTTGTAGGGCTCTGGCTTGCGAATCTTACGGATATTGGCGGCAACCTCACCGACGGCCTGCTTGTCGATGCCACCGACCGTGAGGCGGTTAACGCTCTCAACGGTGAGGGTGATGCCGGCAGGTGCGTCAACGAGGACCGGGTGCGAGAAGCCGAGGGCGAACTCGATGGAGCTGCCCTTCTGGGCGACGCGGTAACCGGTACCGACGATCTCGAGGGACTTGGTGTAGCCCGTGGTCACCCCGATGATCTGGTTGGCGATCAGCGTGCGGGTCAGTCCGTGCAGCGAACGCGAATTGCGCTCGTCGTCCGGGCGAGTGACGACAACGTGGCCGTCCTCGATCTTGACCTCGATCGGGTTCGCGACGGTGAGCGAAAGCTCGCCCTTCGGACCCTTGACGCTGACGAGGCGGCCTTCAGTGGCTACCGTGACATCCGCGGGGATGGGGATGGGAAGTCTTCCAATACGTGACATCGTCGACTACCACACGTAGGCGAGAACTTCTCCGCCTACGCCCTTCTTCTCGGCCTGGCGGTCGGTGAGCAGACCGCTGGAGGTGGACAGGATGGCAACGCCGAGGCCACCGAGAACGGTGGGGATTTCGGTCGACTTTGCGTACACGCGCAGGCCGGGCTTGGAAACCCGCTTGATGCCTACGATGGAGCGCTCGCGGTTCGGACCGAACTTGAGGTTGAGCGTGAGGGTCTTTCCGACCTCTGCATCCTTGACGTCCCAAGCCGAGATGTAACCCTGGGCCTTGAGGATGTCTGCGATGTTCGCCTTGAGCTTGCTGTGCGGCATGGACACGGTGTCGTGAAACGCCGAGTTAGCGTTGCGCAGTCTGGTCAGCATGTCTGCGACCGGATCTGTCATTGTCATTTTGTGGTGCCTTTCTCGCCTGGTTTCGTTCATCCGTTACACGGGTGACGACCTTGGTCGTTGTGGGGCTGGACGGTTGTCCAGCCCCCGGGGTGTACTACAAGGAGCCGAAGCTACTTTACTTGGTGTTTTCGGCCGTCTTGAACGGGAAGCCCAGCGCCTTGAGCAGCGCGCGTCCTTCTTCGTTGTTCTTGGCCGTCGTCACAACCGTGATATCCATACCGCGGATACGGTCGATCCGGTCCTGGTCGATCTCGTGGAACATGACCTGCTCGGTGAGACCGAAGGTGTAGTTGCCGCTGCCATCGAACTGCTTGTCCGACAGGCCGCGGAAGTCACGGATACGGGGAAGCGCGAGGCTGAGCAGCCGGTCGAGGAACTCCCACATGCGGTCGCCACGAAGTGTGACGTGCGTGCCAATGGGCTGTCCTTCACGCAGTTTGAACTGCGCGATCGACTTGCGTGCCTTGGTGACCTGCGGCTTCTGACCGGTGATCTTGGTGAGGTCGGCGACGGCGCCATCCATGATCTTGCCGTCGCGTGCTGCCTCGCCGACACCCATGTTCACAACGATCTTGACCAGGTTCGGAACCTGGTGAACGTTGGTGAAGCCGAGGTCCTTGCTGAGCTGGGCGGAGATCTCATCGCGGTACTTCTGCTTCAGGCGCGGCAGTGCTGCCGGGTCGGTTGCTTCGGCCGCTGCTACTGCAGTGTCGGTCATCAGAGGTCCTTCCCTGACTTCTTGGCGTAACGGATGCGGACGGTCTTGGTGACCCCGTCCTTCGTTACGTCCTCGAGGCGGACGCCGACGCGAGTCGGCTTCTTGGTCTCCGGGTCGACGAGGGCCACGTTGGACACGTGAATCGGCGCCTCCATGGTCTCGATGCCGCCGGTCTTGGTGCCGCGCTGGGTCTGGCCGACGCGAACGTGCTTCGTGACGAAGTTGATGCCCTCGACGAGGACACGGTTCTTCTCCACGAGCACGGCGATGACCTTGCCCTGCTTGCCACGGTCGCCGCCGCGGGCCTGGGTGCGGCCGGTGATGACCTGAACGAGGTCACCCTTTTTGAGTCTGGCCATGATTTAGATAACCTCCGGTGCCAACGAGATGATCTTCATGAACTTCTTGTCGCGAAGTTCGCGACCGACCGGTCCGAAGATTCGGGTACCGCGCGGGTCGCCCTCGTTCTTCAAAATCACTGCGGCGTTCTCATCGAACTTGATGTACGAACCGTCTGAACGACGGGTCTGCTTTTTGACGCGAACGACGACGGCCTTGACGACGTCGCCCTTCTTGACGTTGCCGCCGGGGATTGCATCCTTGACCGTGGCGACAATCGTGTCGCCGAGGCCTGCGTAACGACGGCCTGAGCCGCCGAGCACGCGAATGGTCAACAGTTCCTTGGCGCCCGTGTTGTCGGCAACCTTGAGTCGTGACTCTTGCTGAAGCACTTTTTAACTCCTTCTATCAAGCAAGCGCGAGGCTTACTTGGCCTTCTCGAGGATCTCGACCAGGCGCCAGCGCTTGGAGGCGCTGAGCGGACGGGTCTCACTGATCAGGACCAGGTCGCCGATGCCGGCGATGTTCGCCTCATCGTGAGCCTTCAGCTTGGACGTACGGCGGATGACCTTGCCGTACAGGGGGTGCTTCACGCGGTCTTCGACCTCGACAACGATGGTCTTTTCCATCTTGTCGCTGGTCACGTAACCACGCAGCGTCTTGCGGTAGCCGCGAACGAGAGCCTCAGCCTCGGCAGCGACGACCTTTTCGTCAGTCTTCGCCATGACTAGGCCTCCTTCTTCTCGTCGACGTCTGCCGCAGCGGTGTCGTCAACCGACTCGACTGCAGGCTTGGCCTTCTTGGTCTTCTTCTCGGCCTTTTCCGCCTTCGCGGGGGCCTCGACGGGCACGGGAGTCGGGCGAATACCCAACTCGCGCTCACGGAGAACCGTGTAGATGCGAGCGATGTCGCGCTTGACCGCGCGGAGGCGGCCGTGGCTTTCGAGCTGGCCGGTGGCCGACTGGAAGCCGCTCATTTTCAAAAGTGTCGAGCTCGACCGAGGCGAGCTCCTTGGATCCGATCGCCATTATGCGTCGCCCTCCTCGCGCTTGATGATGCGTGCCTTCAAGGGCAGTTTGTGAATTGCGCGGGTCAGCGCTTCCTTGGCAACGATGTCGGTGACACCGCTGAGTTCGAACAGAACACGACCCGGCTTGACGTTGGCGACCCACCACTCGACGGAACCCTTACCGGAACCCATGCGGGTTTCGGCCGGCTTCTTGGTGAGGGGGCGGTCCGGGTAGATGTTGATCCAGACCTTTCCGCCACGCTTCATGTGACGGGTGATCGCGATACGAGCGGACTCGATCTGACGGTTGGTCACATAGGCCGGGGTGAGCGCCTGGATGCCGAACTCGCCGAACGAGAGTTCAGTACCACCGGTTGCGTGGCCGGTACGGCCCGGGTGGTGCTGCTTGCGGTGCTTGACTCTGCGTGGAATCAACATGGTTATGCCTCAACTCCTGCTGCAACCGGTGCCGCTGCCTCTGCGCGGGGCGCACGGCGGGGACGGTCGTCACGTCGTTCGGGGCGGGTCGACTTAGCGTTGGCCTGCTCGCGAGCGAGTTCCTTGTTGGTGATGTCGCCCTTGTAGATCCAGACCTTCACGCCGATGCGGCCGAAGGTGGTCTTGGCTTCGTAGAAGCCGTAGTCGATGTTCGCGCGCAGGGTGTGCAGTGGCACGCGTCCCTCACGGTAGAACTCCGAACGGCTCATTTCGGCGCCACCAAGGCGACCGGAAACCTGGATGCGAACACCCTTGGCGCCGGCGCGCTGGGCACCCTGCAGGCCCTTACGCATCGCGCGGCGGAAAGCCACACGAGCGGAGAGCTGCTCTGCGATGCCCTGTGCGACGAGCTGAGCGTCGACCTCGGGGTTCTTGACCTCGAGGATGTTCAGCTGGATCTGCTTGGCGGTGAGCTTCTCGAGGTCGGAGCGGATGCGCTCGGCCTCCGCGCCGCGGCGACCGATCACAATGCCCGGACGGGCGGTGTGAATGTCAACGCGAACACGGTCACGAGTGCGCTCGATCTCGATGCGCGACACGCCTGCACGGTCGAGGCTGGTGCTCAACAGTCGGCGGATCTTGACGTCTTCAGCGACGAAGTCGCTGTAACGCTGGCCAGGCTTCGTCGAGTCAGAGAACCATCGCGACACGTGGTCGGTCGTGATTCCCAGACGGAAGCCGTAGGGGTTTACTTTCTGACCCATTACTTCGTACCCTCCTCAGGAGTGGCGAGCACAACAGTGATGTGGCTCGTGCGCTTCTTGATCTGGAATGCGCGACCCTGTGCTCGGGCCTGGAAACGCTTGAGGGTCGTACCCTCATCAACGAACGCCTGGCTGACGAACAGGTCCTGCTCGTCCAGGAAGGTGTTGGCTGCATCTGCCTTGACCCGGGCGTTGGCGATTGCCGAAGCAACCAGCTTGTACACCGGATCGCTCGCACCCTGCGGTGCGAACTTCAGGATGCCCAGGGCTTCGTGTGCCTGCTTGCCGCGGATCAGGTTGACAACGCGACGAGCCTTCTGGGGGGTAACGCGGATGTGACGCACGCGTGCGATCGACTCCACCATTTCTTCTCCTCCTTCACGTCACCGCGCTAGCGGCGACGGCCCTTCTTGTCGTCCTTCACGTGACCACGGAAGGTGCGGGTGGGCGCGAACTCGCCGAGCTTGTGCCCGACCATGCTCTCGGTGACGAACACCGGGATGTGCTTGCGTCCGTCGTGAACCGCGATGGTGTGCCCGAGCATGCCGGGGATGATCATCGAACGGCGCGACCAGGTCTTGATTACGTTCTTGCTGCTGGCTTCGTTCGCCTTGACAACCTTGCGAAGCAGGTGGTCGTCAACGAACGGGCCTTTCTTGAGACTGCGAGGCATCGTCTACTCCTACTTACGCTTCTTGCCGACGGTACGGCGACGAACGATGAGCTTGTCGCTTTCCTTGTTCGGGTGGCGGGTGCGCCCTTCCTTCTGGCCCCAGGGGCTGACGGGGTGACGTCCACCGGACGTCTTACCCTCACCACCACCGTGCGGGTGGTCGACCGGGTTCATGGCAACACCACGAACAGTCGGGCGAACGCCTTTCCAGCGCATACGGCCGGCCTTGCCCCAGTTGATGTTCGACTGCTCGGCGTTGCCGACCTCGCCGATCGTGGCGCGGCAGCGGGCGTCGACGTTGCGGATTTCTCCGGACGGCAGGCGCAGCTGGGCGTAGATGCCATCCTTCGCGACGAGACGAACAGACGATCCGGCGGAGCGGGCCATCTTGGCGCCACCGCCCGGACGCAGCTCGACCGCGTGAATGATGGTACCGGTGGGGATGTTCTTCAGCGGCAGGTTGTTGCCGGGCTTGATGTCAGCACCGGCGCCCGACTCTACGATGTCGCCCTGGTTCAGCTTGTTCGGGGCGATGATGTAGCGCTTGGAACCATCAAGGAAGTGCAGGAGCGCAATGCGCGCCGTGCGGTTGGGGTCGTACTCGATGTGAGCGACCTTGGCGTTGACGCCATCCTTGTCGTTACGACGGAAGTCGATCAGACGGTACTGACGCTTGTGGCCACCACCGATGTGACGCGTGGTGATGCGACCCTGGTTGTTGCGGCCACCGGTCTTGGACAGGGGGCGAAGCAGCGACTTCTCCGGGGTCGAACGGGTGATTTCTGCGAAGTCTGCAACAGATGAGCCGCGGCGACCAGGAGTCGTGGGCTTGAACTTACGAATAGCCATTTCTTATTCCTCTAGTCCGCGCCGCTTAGCCGACGGCCGTGAAGATGTCAATGGAACCGGACTTGAGCGTGACGATGGCACGCTTGGTGTCCTTGCGCTTTCCCTGACCGAACTTCGTGCGACGAGTCTTGCCGATGCGGTTCATGGTGTTGATCGAAGCGACCTCCACCTTGAAGATCTTCTCGATCGCGAGCTTGATTTCGGTCTTGTTGGAACGCGGGTCCACGATGAAGGTGTACTTGCCCTCGTCGATCAGGCCGTAGCTCTTTTCAGAGACGACCGGAGCGATGATGATGTCGCGGGGGTCCTTGTTGAGCGGGGTAGCCATTATGCGGACACCTCTTCCTTCTTGGTCTTGCTCTCCACGAACGCGTCGAACGCGCCCTTGGTGAAGACGATGTCGTCGCTGACGAGCACGTCATAGGCATTCAGCTGGTCCCACGGCAGAACGTGCACCGTCGGCAGGTTGCGGATGCTGCGGAGCGTCATTTCGTCCGTGCGTTCCAGTACAACCAGCACGTGCTTGCTGCTGGCGATCTGGCTGAGCAGTTCGATGGCGCCCTTGGTGCTGGGCGTCTCGGCGCTGAACAGTGCCGTCACGACGTGCAGGCGGTCGCCACGGGCGCGGTCCGAAAGCGATCCGCGCAGTGCTGCCGCGATCATCTTTTTCGGGGTGCGCTGCTCGTAGTTGCGCGGGGTCGGTCCGTGGACGATGCCACCACCGGTCATCTGAGGGGCGCGGATCGAGCCCTGACGAGCGCGACCGGTTCCCTTCTGCTTGAACGGCTTGCGGCCGGCACCGGAAACTTCACCACGACGCTTGGTCTTGTGCGTGCCCTGGCGTGCGGCAGCGAGCTGCGCGACGACGACCTGGTGGATCAGCGGGATGTTGGTCTGAACGTCAAAGATCTCGGCGGGCAGCTCAACGGAGCCGGCCTTCTTGCCCTTGGCGTCGATGAGATCGAGTGAGGTAGTCATACGACTAGGCTCCCTTCACTGCGTTGCGGACGAATACGAGGCGGCCCTTGGCGCCGGGAACGGCACCCTTGACCAGCAGGAGGCCCTTCTCGGCATCAACAGCGTGAACCTTGAGGTTCAGCACGGTGACGCGCTCGCCACCCATACGACCGGCCATGCGCATGCCCTTGAAGACACGGCTCGGGGTCGAGGAAGCACCGATGGAACCGGGCTTGCGGTGGTTACGG
>CAJDUC010000011.1_pt1 | contig 51585 bp, 50 predicted proteins | sample 7390041 | NCBI WGS metagenome assembly CAJDUC01 (sample SAMEA7055666, study PRJEB34461) | soil metagenome | biome: terrestrial ecosystem; feature: Peninsula; material: soil | place: Antarctica | collected 2016 | reverse complement strand
CGGCGCCACCGCGCCCGCGCAGCCCGGAATCGCTCACCGCCTGCTCCTTAAAAACAGGAATGAAGGTCTGACAGACATGGCATGATTCCGAATAGATCTCGATGAAGACAGGTTTATTTTCTGCCTTAGCCCGTGCAAACGCCTGATCGATATTGTTGGCGTAGAAAATCACCCCTTCCGTCGTCACCGGAACCAAGGGGGTAGCATCGGCCGCACCAGCCCCAATACCCGGCGGCTGGCGGCGGAGGAGGGCGGGTGGGGGACGAGCGGCGGGCGGGTGGGGGACGCGCGACGGTTAGAGCACCGTGAAGCCGGGCGGCAGCGGGCCGCGACCGGTTGCGGCGAGCAACAGCGTCACGGCGAGCCCCTTCTGCACCGCGAGGTCGGCCAGCAGGCGCAGGCCGGCGGATGCCGCGGCATCCGGAACCAAGGCAGGCACCCCGAGGGCCACGGCCAGGTCACAGCCGTGCACGGTGAGCTCGAAGGTGCGGGTGGGCAGGTAGTCGGCCAGGCGCATGCCGCCGACTGGCGTGGCCAGGACGTCACCCGGTTTCGCCGCGCCGACGAGGGCGCTCACCCGCTCGACCAGTCGAGCCACCGCACCGGCCGGGTCCGGACCGAGGGCCCGCCCGGCCGCACGACCCCGCTCGGCCACGGCCGACGGCTCCCCCAGCGACGCCATCGCCCGTCGGTAGTATTCGGCGGGCGAGGCCACCGTCACCGGCGGCGACGTCTCGGCGCCCGCGGCGAGGTAGGCCTCCACCGTCAGCAGGGCCCGACTGGTGTGCCCGACCAGGTCGCGAACCGACCAGTCGCCGAGCGCGGGCCGATCCCCCTCGTCGCCCACGGCCCGGGCGACGACCGCGAACCAGTGCGCGGCTGCGACGAAAGCGGCCCGATCCTCGGCCCAGTGCGTCACGCGTCGGCCGGCTTCCGGCGGACCGGAAGGAGGATCGGAGTGAGGATGCCGCCGAGAACGGGGCACCCCGATGAACGGGTGGGCCAGGCACTGTCGTCTGCGCGCATGCCTCCACCATAATCACACGGGCGAATGTTGCGCCCCCGGCGGTGGCGGTCGGGTCCCGGCGTCTCCGCTACGGGGCCGTGGTTACCGGCTCGGCCCCGGCCGGGACTTCCTCGTCCCCCTCCTGGACGAAGTCCTGATGCCGGCCATGGGCCTGGGCCACCCCGTCGCCTGACCTTCCCCGCGCATCCGCGCCCGCTTGACGGTTGAGTTACGGAGACCGCACCCTCGGCGAGCTCACGAGGGTGTTTTCTCCGCAACTCACCGGAGGCCCTGGCGAGGGTCAAGCGCGAGCGGGAAGTTGCTGCAGTGCCCAGGCATTCCCGTCGGGATCGGCGAAGTAGACGAACCGGCCCCAGGCCAGGTCCTGCACCGCGCTGACCGGCACGCCGCGCGCCGCCAGTTCCGCGTGCGCTGCGTCGGCGTCGTCGACGACGATCTGCAGCCCGTGCACGGAGCCGGGAACCGTATCGACCAGTCCCTCTCCGAACGCGATCGAACAGGCCGACCCCGGTGGGGTGAGCTGCACGAACCGCAGGTCGTCGCTGACCCGCTGGTCGTGGTCGACGATGAAGCCGACCTGGTCGGCGTAGAACGCCTTGGCCCGGTCGACGTCGGAGACCGGAAGGATGATGAGCTCGATCTTGTAGTCCATGCCCGGGAGGCTACCGGCGGCACGCCCGTTCCACTCCCCCACGCGGCCAGAATTCACGTTGAGTTGCGGAGAACGCACCCTCGGGTCGTGCGGGAGGGTGCTTTCTCCGCAACTCAACGCGCTATGGCGTGGGAGCGGGAACCTGGAAGCGGTCGAGGACCTCGCCGATGCGGGTTTTGCAGCCGCCGCGCTGGCTGCTGCCGGACGACTCCGGGCGGGTGCTCAAACTGGTCGAGCTGATCTGCACCGGCGCGGTCGACGCGGTCACGTTCACCAGCGCACCCGCCGTCGAGGCCCTGTTCGGCGCGGCCGACGGAATCGGCCGCCTGGACGACCTGCTCGACGCCCTCAGCGAGACCGTCGTCGCGGCGGCGGTCGGGCCGGTCACGGCCCGCCCGCTCCGGGCGGCCGGGATCGAACCCCTGGTGCCCGACCGGTTCCGGATGGGCGCCCTGATCCGCCAGGTCTGCGACCACCTCGAACAAAGGAGGGTCTTCCGGTTGGCGACCCGGCACGGCCCGATCGAGCTGTGCGGCCGCCTCTTCCGGATCGGCGACGCGGAGGCGGTTCTCGCCCCCGGGTCACTGACCCTGCTGCGGGCCCTGCTCGACCGGCGCGGCTCGGTGATCTCCCGGGCCGAGCTCGGCGCGACCCTGCCCGACATCACCGACGACCACGCCGTCGATGTGGCGATCAGTCGTCTGCGCCAGGCATTGCCCGTGCCCGGTCTCGTCGCCACCGTGATCAAACGCGGCTACCGGATCGACGTCTGAGGCCTACCGCGCCGCAGGCCCCGGGGCGGGCTCCTCGGCGGGCGACTCGTCAGGCGTCTCGGCCGCTGAGGGCACCTCTACGCTCGGCTCCCCTGCGGTCGGCTCGGCACCTGCTCGGCACCCGTCTGCTCGGCACCCGTCTGCTCGGCACCCGTCTGCTCGGCACCCGTCTGCTCGGCACCCGTCTGCTCGGCACCCGTCTGCTCGGCCAGGGCCTCCATCGTCGCCAGCACGGCGACCAGCGCGGCCTCGGCCTCCTCGGCGGCCGCGGCCGCCTCGGAGAGCTCCGGCTCCTCCGACTGCTCCTGAGCTGCCTCGTCAGACTCCGCGCGGGCATGCTCCACCGGATGCTTGCGCCGCCACAGCTTCCATCGGCGCTGCTCTCCCTCGGAGAGCGCGGCGGTGATCCGCTCGTCCATCTGGTCACCGAAGTGGTCGTCGAAGTTTTCCTCCAGGTGAGCGGTGACGTTCTTGCCGATCCGCCGGGCGAGCTCCTCGCGCCGCTGGCGACGCTCGGCGAGCACCAGAACCTGGTGCTCCTCCTGCAGGGCCTTGTAGGTGGCCACGCACATGCCGATCATCACCACGCTGACCGGGATGGCGGTCAGGATGGCCCCGGTCTGCAGCGCGGCGAGGCCGCCGGCCAGCAGCAGGGCGATGGAGACGAGCCCGCCGAGACCGGCCCAGAGAATGCGGCTCCACTTCGGCGGGTTGGTGTCACCGCCGGAGGCGAGCATGTCGATGACGAGTGACCCGGAGTCGGCCGAGGTGACGAAGAAGATGGCCACCACGATCACGGCGATCACCGAGAGCACGCCGCCGAACGGCAGCCCGGACAGGAAGTCGAACAGCACGTTCTCCGGGATGATGCCGACCTCGGGGTCGAACAGGCCACCGCCGCTGCCGTCCCAGGCCTGCTTGATGGCGCTGCCACCCATCACCGCGAACCAGGCGAAGGTCACCAGGGTCGGCACCAGCAGCACCCCGGCCACGAACTCGCGCACCGTGCGGCCGCGGGAGATCCGGGCGATGAACACCCCCACGAACGGCGCCCACGAGATCCACCAGCCCCAGTAGAAGATGGTCCAGCCGCCCTGCCAGTCAAGACCGGCCTGGCCGGTGAAGGAGCCGGCGTCGAAGGTGAGGCCGACGACATCCTGGAGGTAGCCGCCGATGGATTCGACGAAAACGCGAAGCAGGTAAAGGGTGGGACCGAGGATCAGCACGGCGAAGAGCAGCAGGCCGGCCATGCCGAGGTTGATGTTGGAGAGCCATTTGATGCCCTTGCCCACCCCGCTGATCACGGACGCCGTGGCGATCAGGGTGATCACGACGATCAGCACGACGAGCAGGGTGTTGTCGACCTTGTCGACGACGCCGAGGTGGTGCAGCCCCGCCGCGATCTGCTTGACGCCGAGGCCGAGGGAGGTGGCCACGCCGAAGAGCGTCCCGACGATCGCGGTCACGTCGATGACGTCGCCGAGGCGACCGCGCACCCGGTCGCCCAGGATCGGCTCGAGGGCCCAGCGGATGGAGACGGGCCGGCCCTTCCTGTGGATGGCGTAGGCGAGCGACAGTCCGACGACCGCGTAGATCGCCCAGGCGTGGAAGCCCCAGTGCAGGAACGTCTGCGACATCGCCGCCGCGGCCAGGTCCTGGCTGCTGCCGGTGACACCGGGCTTGGGGTCGGTGAAGTGGGTGAGCGGTTCGGCCGTTCCCCAGAACACGAGCCCGATGCCCATGCCTGCGGCGAAGAGCATCGAGAACCACGACATCAGGCCGAATTCGGGGATGTCGTCGTCCTGGCCGAGCTTGATGTCGCCGAAGCGGCTCATGCCCATCCAGGCGGCGAAGACGACGAAGGCGCCCACGATGAGCAGGTAGTACGGTCCCAGCCCGGCGACGACCCAGCCCTGCAGCAGGGCGAGAGTGTCTCCCGTCCTGGTCGGGAAGGCGATGGCGACCACGACGATGGCGAGGATGATGGCGATCGCCGGGTAGAAGACCCGGGGTGCGGGCACGAGCCTGGCCCGGTCGCTGTGCCGGGAATGTTCCGGGGGTCGGGTTTCGGGGCGGTGCGGAACGGTCTCTGGTGCGGTCACGGCTGGCTTTCTGGATTTTGAGCAGGGTACGCCGCCATCGTGGCCCGGCAGGCGTCAATGAATCTCGGCAGCACCTCATCCACGAGGCCTGCGGCGAGACGAGTATCCAGGTCCGAAGAAAGGAGGGATGCCCGACGCGAAACTTTCAGCCTACCGGCAATCCGGGCGGCGACGCCCCGACGACTCCAGTGGCCCGGCGACCAGGGTCAGCCGCGGAGGCGCCCCATCACGGCGGGCAGCTCGTCGAGCACGGCCTCCGACCCGGCATAGATTCCGGACTCGCGCGGCCAGTGGCTGATCACATCGGTGAAGCCGAGTGCGTCGGCCCGACCAACGGCATCCTCGAATGCTGCCACGCTCGCCAGCGAATACGACCCGCCGCTGTCCAGGTTGAGGTAGCGGTCGATCATGGCGGGGTCGCGCCCTTCGGCGTGCGCGATCTCGTCGAGCCGGGACGCGAGCCGGGCGACCGAGCCCCACCAGTCCTCCCCGCTGACCCCGTCGGCACCGGTCGTGACCCAACCGGCGCCGTGCCGCACGGCCAGTCGCAGCCCCTTCGGCCCGTTCGCCGCGATCACGAACGGAAGCCGCGGCGACTGCCGGGGCGCCCCGACCATTCGCGCGTTCACCGCGGTCGCCCACTCACCGGTGAAGCTGATTCCCGTGCCGCCTGCTTCCTCGTGCCGGAGCAGCACGTCGAGGTCGGTGACGAACTCCGCGAACCGCTCGTGGCGCTGCCGCGGCGTGTACTCGGGCTGGCCGAGCACGAACGCGTCAAAACCGGTCCCGCCTGAACCGACGCCGAGGAGCAGCCTGCCGGCTGCGATGTCGTCGAGGGACGCGAGTTCCTTGGCGAACGGCACCGGATGCCGGAAGTTCGGTGACGAGACGAACGTGCCGAGCCGGATCCGCTCGGTCACCACGGCCGCGGCGGTGAGCGTGGGGATCGTGGCGTGCCACGGCTGGTCGGCCAGGCTGCGCCAGGACAGGTGATCGTAGGTCCAGGCGTGGTCGAATCCGAGCTGGTCGGCAGCGACCCATTTCCTCCGGGCGAGCGTCCACCGATCCTGCGGCAAGATGACGATTCCGAAGCGCATGCTGCGAGTCTACGGACCCCGCAGCGGATCACCCCGGCCGTCGCCGCCTTCTCGGCCGAAGACGCCGGTGCTATTAGTGGGCGCACGCTCTTCGCAGGCGTGCGCCGCACTATCCGCCGACCGGCTCCGCAGGCGTGCGCCGCACTATCCGCCGACCGGCTCGCCGGGAAGACCGCCATCGTCACCGTGGCGTGATCGGGCATCGGCCGGGCGACGGCGATCCGACTGGCGCAGGAGGGTGCTTCGGTCGTCGCCTACACGGCGTCGAAGCACGCCGTGATCGCGCTTACCCGCAACACCTCCGTAATGTATGCCGTGAAAGGCATCCGTTGTAATGCGGTGGTGCCCGGCGGGGTCGCCACCAACATCGAGGCGCCGGTCCACTCGGCCCTGGCGGGGGAGGTACTCGGACCGGTCCTGCAGACGATCGTGCCGCCGATCGCCACATCGGAGCAACTCGCCGCCGCGATCACCTGGCTGGCCAGCGAGGACTCGGCCAACGTCACCCGAGCTCAGCTTGCCTCGGATGGCGGTTGGTCCGCGATCTGAGCCCGGCGGCTCCTACTCGGCCTGGCCGGCGAACGAGACCGGGTCCGGCGACCGTGCGCCTTCGCGGTCCTGCCTGGCCCAGCGGCTGCCGAGCACGGCTGCGGCGCCGGCTCCCAGGACGGTCGTGCCAAGCCAGGGCAGCACGGCCAGTTCGTCGTAGCAGATCGTGGTCACCGCGACATAGCCCAGCGCGCAGGTGGCCGAAAAGACATCCCTCGCCGGTGTCGCCCACAGCGCATCGAACGACTCCGTCGAGAACGCCGCCGACACTTTCATGTCACTCTGTTCATATTGGCCCAGCCCCCTGAAGACAATTCGGGTTGTCCTCATCACGTACCCTAGCCGGGGGGTATCCCCGACGCGCGCCCCCCTTCAGGCGCCCGTGGTTCTGAGGGCACGAGGAGGGCACGAGGGGTGCGCGTGTCACCGGCAGGTGCCACACTCGAGCCATGACTGGAAGCGCGAACTCTCCGATCCGCTGCGGCATCGTCCCGCCGTATCTCCTGGTCCGGCTTGCCCGGCTCGACGACCCGCGGTTCGCCGCCGCGGCCGAGGCCGCCCGCCAGTCCCTGCTCAGGGACGTCCCGCTGCGCACCCTTCGCGAGGTCCCGCATCCCTCTGCCCGCCCGGGTCTGCGCGGCGACGCGGCGCCCAAGCGGGTGCCGGGCACCATGGACCGCAGCATCTCGGATGCCGGCGGGCTGGAACGACTGCCCGGCCGCCTCGTGCGTTCCGAGGGTCATCCGCCCGTGCCGGATGTCGCGGCGCAGGAGGCCTGGGACGGCCTCGGCCATACGCACGACCTGTTCTGGAGTCGGTTCAGCCGGGACTCGATCGACGACCGCGGGCTGCCGCTCGACGCCACCGTGCACTACGGGCGCGACTACGACAACGCGTTCTGGGACGGTGAGCGGATGGTCTTCGGCGATGGCGACGGCCAGGTGTTCAACCGGTTCACGGCGTCGCTGACCGTGATCGGCCACGAGCTCGCCCACGGCGTGACCCAGTTCACCGCGAATCTCGCCTATCAGGGCCAGTCCGGCGCGATCAACGAGTCCCTCTCCGATGTGTTCGGTAGCCTGGTCGAGCAGCACGCGCGGGGTCAGTCCACGGCCGAGGCAGGGTGGCTGATCGGCGCGGGTCTCTTCACCGACCAGGTGCAGGGTGTCGCTCTCCGGTCGATGAAGGCCCCTGGCACCGCCTACAACGACGACGTCCTGGGCCGGGACCCGCAACCGGACAACATGGCCGGCTACGTCGAGACCGAGGACGACAACGGCGGGGTTCACCTGAACTCCGGCATCCCGAACCGGGCGTTCTACCTGGTCGCCTCGGCCCTGGGCGGCAACGCCTGGGACGCTCCGGGCCAGATCTGGTACGACACCCTGACCAGTGGCACCCTCGGGGTCACCGTCACCTTCGCCGGCTTTGCCCGCGCCACGGTGCGGTCGGCGGTGAAGCGCTACGGAATCGGATCGGCGGAGCACCTTGCGGTCGTCTCCGGCTGGACCACCGTGGGCCTCGGCTCAGGCCTCGCGGCGGGCGTCGCCGGTACGAGACCGCTGGAGACGCAGCGGCCGGAGTAAAGCGGCCGGAGTAAATCGAGCGGAGCAATTCGGGCGGAGTAACATCGGGCCCATGAAGGTCCTCGTTTCACGAAGCGGTGGCATCGCCGGCATCCGCACCACCTGGGAGGTCGACGTCGACGCGCAGCCCGACGCCGCCGACTGGGCCAGCCTGATCACGGCCCTGCCCTGGGCGGACGTCGCGGCGCGCGCGCCGGAACCGGACCGATTCGTCTACCGGATCCGGTGCCCGCCGCACGAGGTGGTGCTCGCGGAACCACAGGTCTGCGGCCCGTGGCGGGAACTCGTCGACCGGGTGAAGGCCTCTCAGTCCGAGCCCGGCGGAGCGGCCCGTCGGCAGCCCGCACGGGAGGCCGCGCGTTCGGCCGAGGCACCCCGCTCGACGGACTCGCCACTCGGTGATTTTGGAGTCAACTCCCAGCCTCCCGGATGACAACGGTCCCGGCCCGCGCGCGGATTGCTTCGCCCTGTGCTCGCATCCGACCCGATGGCGTGGGAATATGGGGCATGGACACCAACGACCTGTATCCGGTCAGGCACCTCAGCGAAGACGAGTGCTGGGAGTTGCTGATCTCATCGAGTTTCGGGCGCCTCGCCATGAGCATCTCCGGAGAACCGGACATCTACCCGGTGAACTTCATCGCCTCCGACCATCGTCTCCTCTTCCGCACCGCCGAGGGCACGAAGCTGCTCGAACTGACGGTGAACGACAAGGTCGCCTTCGAGACCGACGGAATCGGCCGCGACGAGGCGTGGAGCGTCGTCGTGCGCGGTCATGCCCGCGTGCTCGAGAAGCAGGAGGAGATCGAGGCCGCCGACCAGCTCCCCCTGCGGCCGTTGATCCCCACGCTCAAGTACATTTACGTCGAGATCACCCCGACCGTGGTCACCGGCAGGCGTTTCGAACTCGGACCGGAGCCCGAGCGCTACTAGGCTCGTCGCCATGACAACCACGCCGTCCAAGAGCACCGGGCAGAACACTTCGACGAGCACGCCGGGCATCGTCCTGATCACCGGCACCTCATCGGGAATCGGGCTGCACGCCGCCATCGCGGCGGCCCGGGCCGGGCACACCGTCGTGGCCACCATGCGCAACCTCGAGGGCGCGCGTGCCCTGCGGGACGCGGCGGATGCCGCCGCGGTGACCCTGGACATCCGTCGCCTCGACGTGACCGAGCCCGATGCGGTGACCGCCGTTGTCGGCGAGATCGTCGAACGCTACGGAAGACTCGACGCCGTCGTCAACAATGCCGGGTCCGGGCACGTGGGCACCATTGAGAACGAGACCATCGACCAGGTCAGGGCCGTGATGGAAGTGAACTTCTTCGGAGTGGTGTCCGTCACCCGCGCCGCACTCCCCCACCTGCGCACCAGTGGCGGCCGCCTGATCACCGTCTCCAGTGTCGGCGGCGTCGTCGGCCAGCCGTTCAATGAGGCCTATTGCGCCGCGAAGTTCGCCGTGGAGGGGTTCATGGAAAGCCTCGCACCCGTGGCCCGCACGGCGGGGGTCTCCGTGACCGTGGTCGAACCCGGCGCGGTGGCGACCTCGTTCGTCGCGAACGTCGGCTTCGACCTGACCGCACCGCCCGCCTTCGGCGACCCGTACGCGGCCGGCCTGGCCGCCTATCTGGCCCGCGCGGGTTCCTCGTTCGCCGCGGCCCAGACCGCCGAGAGCGCCGGCGGAGTCGTCGCCGCGCTTCTCGACGGCGACACCCCGGCCTTCCGCGTGCAGACCTCGGATGCGGCCCGCCAGTTCGTGGGCTCCAAGCTCGCCGACCTCGACGGTGCCGCCGTGCAGGCCATCACCAGCAGCTGGCTCGCCTAGCCTCCCGACTCAGCCCCAGCCCCTGAACCCCTAGGCTGGCCCAAGCCCGCGCCCGGATCCGCAGCCCGCGCCCGCCGCCGCGGGCGCGGGCTGCGGAAAGCGACGCGGCGGCATCCGCGCGGCGCGGGCGCGACAGCATCCGGGACGGCGGCAGCATCCGGGACGGCGGCATCGACGCGGCGCGGCGTGGGCGGGGCGGCATCCGGTGGGACGGCTCAGGCGGACGGCTCAGGCGGACGGCTCAGGCGGACGGCTCAGGCGGGGGTCGTCTGGGGTGAGCGGGATCAGCCGCAGGAGGGCCAGGGCGTAGGCATCCGCGGGGTCGGCCGCCTCGTGGTGCTCCTCGGCGCCGGCCACTACAACGCTGACTCGGTAGCCGCCTGGACCGATCCGGGTGAGCGAGCGGAAGGCGCTGCCGAGTAGGTCACGCAGCTGGTCCTCGCGGGGCAGCCAGAGCGCATCCTCGAGGGCCAGCGAATCCAGGGCCCATTCCGTGGTGCCGTTGAAGCCGAGGATCGTGCCGGTGTCGAACTCGTGAGGTTCGATGGTCATATCGCTGACCGTGAAGACGTCGGTCTCGAAGCCGGACCGCTCGATCCGGAACGCATCGCCCGAGATCGGGCGCCAGCGCAACCCGGCGCCGGCCAGGGATCGCGCGCAGTCCAAAGTGATCATGGCTCGTTTTCTCCGCCCGGTTGTGGTGTCACGACCGGAGGGTCCGATCGACGATGGAGACGTGCGCGTGCGCATCGAGCACGAATCGTGACGATGCGCACGCGCCGACCCCGCCCATGGAGCGGAGCCGGGGATGCAACGGAGGTCTAGCTGACGCCGAGCAGGTCGATCACGAAGATCAATGTCTGGCCGGAGAGACGGTGGCCACCGCCGGCGGGACCGTAGGCAAGGTGGGGCGGCACGACGAGCTTGCGACGCCCGCCGACCTTCATTCCCGGGATGCCCTGCTGCCAGCCGGCGATCAGGGAGCCGAGCGGAAAGTTGATCGACTGGCCGCGGTTCCACGACGAGTCGAATTCGTCCCCGGTGTCGTACTCGACGCCGAGGTAGTGCACGTCGACGGTGGCGCCGGGGGTGGCCTCGGCTCCCTCGCCAACCACGATGTCGTTTACGGTGAGGGCCTCGGGCGCGGGGCCCTCCGGCGCGTCGAGTTCGGGCTTGGAGTTCAGATCAGTCATGGTCCTATCCAATCGGATTCGGCCGCCGTTCGCACACCGGAAAATTCCCCCTTGCGCGAACGCGGGTGAGAGGCGCACTATGGGATCAGTAACTCGCAGTCCGGGAGAGTCGTCGGCATCGCCACACCACCGGGCCGCGAGTTCTTTGTCTGCCAGGCACGCCACGACGGAGCGAACTGCCCCCGCGCTCCCCGGCACCGCCGTTGCCGTTGCCGTTGCAGTTGCAGTTGCAGTCGCAGGTCAGCGAACGGCGCGGCCCTCGCCGACCACCGCGGCCCGGTCGTGACGCACCAGAGTCAGCAGCTGCGCCTCGTCGGCCCGGTCGACGTGTGCGGCGCGCCCCGAGATCATCCGTTGCCGGGCGAAGGCCAGGCGGGTCGAATCGGCGATGAAGTCCCGCATGCCGATTCGCCGGTCCCGCGGCTGCCGGGCCGCCCAGGCGAGTGCCTGCCGGCGCCCCGCCTGCGTCGCGAGCATGGCCACCTCGGCATGGGAGAACCAGCCGGCCTCCGCATACTCGGTCAGCCGGCGATGGGTGATGCGCTCCTCCTGCCTGCGCAACAGCACGACCACCACGATGGCCGTGATGAAGAGCGGCACCTGCACGAGCAGGTAGTACGAGATCAGGGTCGTGTCGCCGACGAGCAGGATGAACGCCCCGTTCCACAGGGCGTGCAGGGCGATCGCGCAGAGCAGCCCGAACAGCACGGTGGCTACCCCACCGCCGGTCCGGCGCCGGCCCGCCAACCCGAACGCGATGCCGGTGCAGGCGGTAAACATGACGTGCGCGAACGGCGACAGCACGCCTCGCACGAGGAAGGTGAAGCCGAGGGTCTGCACTCCCCCGTCGATCATCGCCACGCCGAAGTACTGGATGTTCTCCGAGAACGCGAATCCCGCAGCGATGGTCGCGGCGTAGACCACACCGTCCACCGGGCCATCGAACCGGCTGCGCAGCACCCAGAACAGCAACAGGATGCCGACGCCCTTCGCCGATTCCTCGACGATCGGCGCCTGGATCACGCCGGACACGAAGTCGGAGCCGCCGCCCGTCGCCGCCGAGCCGGCCGCGGCCAGGGCCAGCTGCACCCCCAGGTCGAAGACGAGCGCCGAGACAACGGATACCCCGGCACCCCAGAGCAACGCGAACAGAAGCGCGGGCCTCGGCTCCGGCTCCCAGCGGTCGATCCAGCGCACCGCGAGCAGGATCGCGCTGAGCGGAACGAGCGCGAGCCCGAGGCAGATCAGCAGCGCGGCCGGGCCGAGGAAGGTGGAGAGGTAGACCAGGACCAGCAGCAGTGCGGCCCCACCGAAGACGATCCCGAGGATCGCGAACACGACCGCGGCGCCACTCGGACGACGCACCGGGGTGGTCCACACCTGCCGCATCGGATCCAGGCCCGGGTTCGCCTCTGGCCCCGCCTGGTTGCGTTCGGGCGCCGGGGTCTCGAAAGTCATGCCAACACACTACTGACGCCGGCGGCGAACCGCGGCGATCAGGAGGCGAACATGGTCCCCGGGTTGAGCAGACCCGCCGGATCGAACACGGCCTTGATTCGCCGTTGCAGGTCGAAGCTCGTGTCGCCGAGCTCCTCGGCCAGCCAGCGCCGCTTCAGCACGCCGACACCGTGCTCCCCGGTGAGGGTGCCGCCGAGTTCGAGCGCCGCCCGGAACAGGTCGCCGGCCGCGGCCCAGATCAGGTCGGGCACCACCTGCTCGTCGTCGGCCAGGGCCCGGTCGACGGGGATGATGAAATTCGGGTGCAGGTTGCCGTCGCCGGCGTGCGCGACGGTCGGGATCGGAACCCCGGTGCGCTCGCTGATCTCGGCGATCCGCTCGAACATCTCCTTCATCCGGGATCGGGGCACGCAGACGTCCTCGATCAGCACCTGGCCGTGGGCGGCGAGGGCCGGGTGCGCGGCCCGCCGCACGTCGAGCAGGCGCTCGGCGGAGGCGGCATCCGTGGACAGGCGCGCCTCACCCCCGGCCGCACGGAGCACGGCCACCGCCTGCTCGGCCTCGGTGCGGGCGGCGGGCCCGTCGGTCTGAAGCAACAGGAACGCGCCCTGCCCGAGCGGCAGGCCGGCCGAGGCCTCCGGTCCGAGGTGCGCGGCGATCATGGCCAGCGCGACGGGGTCGATCAGTTCCATCACGGCCGGGCGCAGTCGTGCCGCCGTGACGAGCGCGGATGCCGCGGCGGCCGCGGCCACGTCGGGGAACACCGCCCCGATGGTCACCGTCTCACCCGCGGGGATCGCCCTCGTGCGCACGACCGCCTCGACGATCACGCCGAGGGTCCCCTCCGAACCGGTGAGCAACGCGGTCAGGTCGTAGCCGGTGACGCCCTTCACCGTGCGGCGGCCGGTGCGGAGCAGGCTGCCGTCGGCGAGCACGACCGTAAGCCCGAGCACCGCCTCCCTGGTCACCCCGTACTTCGCGCAGAGCAGTCCGCCGGCGTTCGTGGCGATGTTGCCGCCGACCGTCGAGATCGCCCTGCTCGCCGGGTCAGGGGCGAACCAGAGGCCATGCTCGAGAAGGGCATCGCCCAACTGCTGGTTGATCACACCCGGCTCGACCACCGCCAGTTCGTCCTCCGGCCGGATCTCGAGTATGCGATTCATCCCGGCCACGCTCAGCACGATCGACCCGTCCGAGCCGCAGGCACCCCCGGCCAGCCCGGTCCCGGCGCCGCGCGTGACGACGGGGACGGCCCACTCCGACGCGATTCGCAGCGTCGCCTGCACGTCTTCGACGGTGTCGGCGTGCACCACGGCCAGCGGCAACCCGGCGGCCACCCAACCGGATTTGTCGGCCCGCGCTGCCGCGAGTTCGACCGGGTCCACGCTGACGATCGTGCCCAGTTCGGCCTGTAGTCGCTCCAATGCGGTCATCCCGCCACAGTACCGGCTCGACCGGGCCACGACGCCCACACCGAACGGCGGCCGTGTCCGATTTCCGCTATCGGGTCGACCCTGAACCTGTCAGGCTTGAATCGTGACCACGACAGACACCAGCCAATCCGCGCCCCGAGGCCCCGCCCGCCGAGGCCACACCCGCCGAGGCCCCGCCCGCCGAGGCCCCGGCACCGACCCGGCCTTCGCCGAGCGCTACCGCGCCATGTCGTCACGGGATTCCCGATTCGACGGACAATTCATCACCGGCGTTCACTCCACCGGCATCTACTGCCGGCCGAGCTGTCCGGCCGTCACCCCGAAGGCCTCGAACGTGTCGTTCTACCTCACCGCCGCCGCCGCGCACGAGGCCGGGCTGCGCGCCTGCAAGCGCTGCCTGCCGGATGCCGTGCCCGGCTCGCCGGACTGGAACATCCGGGACGACCTGGCCGCACGGGCGATGCGGTTGATCGTCGACGGCGCGGTCGAGCGGGAGGGCGTGACCGGGCTCGCCGCGCGCCTCGGCTACAGCGAACGCCACCTCACCCGGGTGCTGGTCGACGAACTCGGGGCCGGCCCGCTCGCGCTCGCCCGGGCTCACCGTGCGCAGACCGCCCGGCTGTTGCTCGGAACGGGACTGCCGATCAGCGAGGTCGCCTTCGCGGCCGGTTTCGGCAGCATCCGTCAGTTCAACGACACGATCGCCGCCGTGTACGAGCGCACGCCCACGGAATTGCGGGGCACGATGCGCCGCTCGGTCCCAACCGGCGGGACCGCGCCCGGGGCCACGCAGGAGACCCGGGTCGAGCCGGGTCACGGGGTCACCGTCACCCTGCAGCTGCCCGCACGGGCACCGTTCGACGGTCGCGGCGTGCTGCGTTTCCTCGGAGTGCGTGCCATCCCGGGCGTCGAGGCGGCCACGGCCGACTCCTACTCCCGCACCCTGCGCCTGCCGAACGGCTTCGCCTCGGTCGAACTGACCCTGGCCGGAACCCCGGCGGCCCCCTTTGTCGGCTGCATTGCCCGGCTCAGCAGCTTGGCCGATCTCGCCCCGCTGGTCAGCCGGGTTCGGCGCCTCCTCGACCTCGACGCGGATGCCCAGGCGATCGACCAGGCCCTCGCGGCCGACCCGCTGCTTGCCCCCTCCGTAGCAGCGACCCCCGGCATCCGCCTGCCGGGCAGCATGGACCCGGAGGAGACCCTGTTCCGCGCCCTGCTCGGTCAGCAGGTCTCGGTGGCCGCCGCGCGTACTGCGCTGTCCCGGCTCGCCGACGCGCTCGGCGAGAGCGTCCCGGACGCCGGTGGCACGCCCGAGCTGTCCCGCCTCTTCCCGACCGCCGCCCGGATCGCGGCGGACGGTCGCTCCGTGCTGCGCGGCCCGGCCGCCCGGATCGACACCGTGATCCGGGTCGCCGAGGCCCTCGCCTCTGGCGACCTCGTGCTCGGCTACGGGCAGACCAGGCCCGCATTGGAGGCGAGCCTCGTCTCACTCGCCGGGATCGGCCCGTGGACGGCCGGCTACGTCGCCATGCGAGTGTTGGGCAGCCCCGACATTCTGCTCACCAGCGACCTGGCGCTGCGGCAGGGTGCCGGCCGGCTGGCCCTGCCCGCGGATGCCAAACGGCTCGCCGCGCACGGTGCCGGCTGGGCCCCGTGGCGGAGTTACGCGGGCATGCACCTGTGGCGGGCGGCCGGGGCACCCGCCGTTTCCCCGCCGGATCCGGCCCCATCCGGCCCGATCGGCGCCTCCCACAGCCAAACTTCTCCACCTGCCGATAGCCTGAACAGGTGAAATTCGCGCACCTCAGAGTTGAAGGCCAGTCCACCCCCCGTCTCGCCGCGGTTTTCGACGACTCGGCGGTGTTCCTCGACGAGATCATGGACAACGCCCCCCGCGACCTTCAGGACATGATCGAAAAGGGCGAGGACGAGTACGACCGGGTGCGCGCCCTGGCCATGAACATCGTGTCGCACGGTGCCACCCTCACCCCGCTCGACGAGCTGCGCTACTCCTCCGCGGTGCTCCGGCCACCGCAGATCATCGCCATCGGCGCCAACTACGCCGCCCACTCGTCGGAGCTCAAGCTCCGCGCCGAATCGGCGGCGACCGTGTTCTCGCTCTGGCCCAACTCCCTGACCGGCCACGAGGCCACCATCACCTGGGCGACCGACCTGACGACGCAGGTCGACTACGAGGCGGAGGTGGGGGTCGTCATCGGCCGCGCCGCGCGCAATGTGTCGGTGCAGGACGCCCTCGACCACGTCTTCGGCTACACGGTGGTCAACGACATCACCGCCCGTGACCTGCAGTTCTCCGAGGCGCAGTGGTCGCGCTGCAAGTCCTTCGACGGGTTCACTCCCACCGGGCCGGTCGTGATCACCGCCGACGAGATCGGCGATCCCCAGGACCTGTGGCTGACCACACACGTCGACGGCCGGATCCTGCAGGACGCATCAAGCGGCGACATGGTGCGCACGGTGGCGGAGATCATCTCCTATCTCTCGAAGACGTCGACCCTGATGCCCGGCACCCTCATCTCCACCGGCAGTCCGGGCGGCGCCGGCTACAGCCGCAAGCCGGCCGTGTTCCTCCGCGACGGCTCGACCGTCACGGTGGCGATCGACAAGATCGGCCTGCTGACCACGCACTGCCGCGCACTGTAGCCCCGCCCGCGTTCCTCGTTCGGCCGACGACCCGAATCTGCGGGGCGAGCGTAGTCTCGGTTCCAGAACCCGACGGTCGGAGAGGGGGCGACGGTGTCCACGATCTCGGTCGTCATCCCCTGCTACAACGACGCGTCGTTCCTCGCCGTCTGCCTCGAGGCCCTGGCGGCGCAAACCCGCCCCGCCGACGAGGTCATCGTCGTCGACAACCTGAGCACGGATGCCTCGGCCGCGGTCGCGCACGCCGGCGGCGCCCGGGTCGTCACGGCCCCGTTCCCGGGCATCTGGCCGGCCGCGGCGACCGGGTTCGATGCCGCCGGCGGGGACGTGATCGCCCGGCTCGACGCCGACTCGGTCCCCCCGAGCGATTGGCTCGCCCGGATCGACGCGGCCTTCGCGGCATTCCCCGGGGTCGACGTGATCACCGGCCCGGGCGATTTCTACGGCTGCTCGCCTACCACGGCCCGGCTCGGCCGGGTCCTCTACATCGGCGGCTACTTCTGGGCGATCGGGCTGTGGTTGGCCCGGCCGCCCGTCTTCGGATCCAACTTCGCCATGCGCCAGGGCACGTGGCGCGAGGTACGCGGGCGCGTGCACCGCGACCGAGGTGACATCCATGACGACCTCGATCTCAGCTTCCACCTGGGGCCGTCGGTCACTGTGGCGTACCGGCACACCCTGCGGGTGGGCATTTCGGCCAGGCCGTTCCAGAGCTGGGCCGGTTTCCTCCGACGTCTGAACTGGGCCTACCGCACCCTCGCGCTGCACTGGCCGGCGGCGGCACCGTGGCGGCTCCGGGCCGAGCGCCGCGCCTGGCGGGCCGGGCCCGGGCGGCTGCCCGAGCAGAGCCCGACCGGCCAGAGCCTACCCTGACTCGCGGTCGCCCCGTTCCCGGCGGACCCTGACAAAACAGCGACAGGTCAGAGGCGGCCCTGAAAGAGGGCGACCATGTCCCGCGCCAGCTGGTGCGGAGTCGTCTCGCACGGGCTGTGCCCGGTGGCGTAGACCCGGCAGGCCGCGCCGATCCGGCCCGCGAACGCCCGGTGCAGCCCGGTCGGCCAGAGGTCGTGCCCGCCGACCGCGACGAGCATCGGGATCGATGACTCGAACAGTAGCCGTCGCAGATCCGGCGCCCGCTTCATCAGGCCGACGATGTCGTCGACGCGCCGCCGGCTCGTGGCGTCGAACCGACCCCGGACGAGGTCGAGCCGGCCGGGCGGCACGTGATTGCGGTTGGTGAGCAGGCCCCAGATCAGCAGGGCGGCTATTCCTCGCGCAGGGAGCAGCCAGCTCAGCGCACCGATCCAGCGCACCCGGCTGAGCGCCTGTCCGGCCTCGGGCGGTGCGCCCAGCAGGGTCAGCGAGGCGAACAGGTCCGGGCGTTCGGTGAGCGAGATTTCGGCGACGATGCCGGCGAACGAGTAGCCGAGCACGTGCGACGGCGACGTGCCGCTCGCCAGGAACGCGACCAGGTCAGCGACGAAGAGCTCGTAGCCGAACGGTTCTCCGTGCGACGGGCCGGCCGATGCGGATTCGTACTGCCCGGCCAGGTCGTAACTCTCGACCAGGTAGTCGGCCTCGGCCAGCAGCGGCGCGAGCAGCACGAAGTCCTCCTTCGACCCGGTGGCGCCGGGGACGAGCACGACCCGCGGATGCCCGGGCTCACGGATCGCCATCGCCGCGAGCGCGCCGCTCGGTGCGGGAAAGCGGAAGGTGCGGCTTCCCGGCGGCGGCACCGTCCAGTCTCGGTCGACGAGGGCGCGATCCCGCGCGGCGGCATCATCGGACGGGCGGGCATCCGGCTCGCCCACGCTTCGCCGCAACCGTGGGGACATGGCGTCAGGGTAGGGCTCCCGCTGACGGCCCGCGAGGTGTGCACGGAAGGACTCGATACCACTCTGGCTCGATCCGGACGGGGTCTACGAGATGGTGGAGGTTGCCGGGACCTCGTATTTGAATCCCACATGCGACGGGGTGAAGCCGAGACTCTGGTAAAAGCGGTGGGCGTCGAGCCGGGACGCGTCGGACGTGAGCTGGAACAATTGCACCCCGAATGTCGACGCGTGTCCGACTGCCCAGCGGATCATGGCCCCACCGATTCCACGATTCCGCTGGTCCGAGCGAACCCGAACGGCCTCGATCTGCAAGCGAGAGGCCCCGACGCGAGACAATCCCGGAATCACGGTCAGTTGCATGGTGGCGAGGATCTCGCCGGGCACGGTCGTCGCGACGAGCAGCCGCTGGGCCGGGTCCGCATCGATCGCGGCGAATGCGCGCTCGTAGGCAGGCCGGTCCTCGGCCCGAACCGTGTCTCCCCTGGACTCACTGAGCGCATCGTCGGCGAGAAGGGCCACGATCGCGGACAGGTCACCCCGCACAGCCCGACGCAGCCGGACCGAACCGGAGGGGATCGGGAGGGGCATGTCAACCATCCCTCGAGTATTCCAAACGCTCACGTCGATCGCCTCACCGTCGCCCGGACTCCGGCGCACTATCCGGTCGAACCCTGCCACCGGTGGGTCCTGAGTCCTCGGCTGCCGACGTTTGCCCGGTACAGGCCTCCGTCGGTGCTCGTCGGACGATCAAGCCCCTCCGTGGCCGTGGTGATGATCAACTCGTCGAGGGACTCGCCCACGAATGCCGGTGCGGTCACATTCTGGGCCGGCACCGGCAGCCGCGCATCGAGCGCGCCGTCCGGCGAGTACCGACGCACTTCGGACCCGCCCCACACCGCCACCCAGAGAAAGCCCTCGGTGTCCACCGTGAGTCCGTCGGGGTAGTGGGGCGCCACCACGAATGAGTGCAGCGGGGTCGGAATCGCGGTGGTGTAGTCGTAGACGTTCACGACCCGGCGCAACGTGTCGACGAGGTAGAGTCGCTCCCCGGACGGACTGAACCCCAGACCGTTCGACAGCGTCAGCCCGCGCACGATGACCTCGGTGCTTCCAGACGGGGCGACCCGGAGCAGGAATTCTTCGCCCTCGACCCCATCTTCGTGCAGCGTGCCCACCAGCAGTCGTCCCTGCGGGTCGCAGATGCCGTCGTTGAAGCGCCGGCCGGGATCGGCCAGGAGGGACGGTCCGTACCGCAGCGTTCCCGCGGCCGACCGAGTCACCAACCGGTCCCGCTCGACCAGGAGCAGGCCGCCGTCGGCGGCCGGGAGCACGCACGTCACGGCCCGATCCGACGTGTGGACCACGGTGCGCTCGGACAGGCCGGGACCATCCTGGCGGAAGGCCGTGCGCCTGGAGATATCGACGACGTAGGCGCAGCGGACGACGTCGTCCCAGACCGGCCCCTCGCCGAGCGTGTCGACCGTGTCGCCGATGCGCTCCGCCGTGGCCAGCACGCGCGGGTCAGGCAAAGCGCGCGCCCAGCCCGCCGTCGACCTCCCAGGTCGCGGCGGTCACGAAGCTCGCCCGGTCAGAGGCGATGAATGCCACGACCGGGGCGATGTCCTCCGGCGTGGCGACACGACGCAGGGCATGGGTCGCCTCGATGGCGGCCACGGCCTCGGCACCGATTGCGGCGAAGTGCGCCTCGATCCGCTCGCTTGTCGTCCAGCCGGGGCACACCATGTTCACCCGAACACCGCGCGGACCGTAGTCCAGCGCGAGGCTGCGGGTCAGCCCGCCCAGCCCGGCCTTTCCCGCCGCGTAGGGGAAGGCACCCTCGACGGTGGCCCTGGCGTGCAGGGAACCGATGTTCACGATGCTGCCCCCGCCGGTCTGCAACATCGACGGCAAAACCGCCCGGGACATGAGCCACGCGGATGTCAGGTTCAGGCGCATGATCGCATCCCACCGGGCCACGGTCATCGTGATGGCGTCTTCGTCCGCGTCACCGCTCGCATTGTTCACGAGGATGTCCACCTGACCGGCCTCGCGAACCACCTCCGCGACGGCGGCGGCCACCGAATCCTCGTCGGTCACGTCGACGTGCCGATAGCTGCACTGCGGGCCGATGCGCTCGGCCGCCGCCCGCCCGGCCTCGTCGGCGACGTCGAAGATCCAGACCCGGGCGCCGTCGGCCACGCCCTGGGTCGCGATGGCCGCACCGATCCCCTGAGCTCCGCCGGTGACGACGGCGATCTTACCTTCCCATAGCCGGCCGGAGGGTCCCGCGCCGATTGGTTCAACTGCGCCCATCATCATCTCCTCGTGTTCGTCTGCGTCACAGTCTGCCTCGGACCCGTTCTACACTGACGCATCGCTGACCAGACCGGCGAGCGCGGAGCGCCCGGCGAACGGCAGAGAACCGTCACTCTCCAACTCCAGCAGCCGATTCCACTTCGCGGTCCGCTCGCTGCGCATCGTCGAGCCGACCTTGATCTGGCCTGCTCCCCAGCCGACGGCGAGATCGGCCAGCCAGCTGTCTTCGGTGTCACCGGAGCGCGCGCTGACGACGGTCGCGAAACCCGCGCCAATCGCTTCGTGCACCACCCGCTCCGCCCGGGAGACGGTGCCCGCCTGGTTCACCTTGACGAGCACGGCGTTGGCGGATTCCTCGTCGATGCCACGTCGCACCCGATCGAGGTTCGTCGCGAAGTGATCGTCGCCGAGCATTTGCAGCCGCGGGAACCTGGCCGTGGCCGCTCGTGACCCGTCCCAATCGTCTTCGCCCACGACATCCTCGATGGACACCACGGGGTAGCGTTCCACCCACTCGGCGACGACGTCGAGCCACTCGCCGACGCTCAGCCGGGTGCCCTGGCCGGCCAGCACGATCGAATCGCCGTCGATCAGCTGCGTTGCGGCCACGTCGAGGGCGATGGCCATCTCCTCGCCGCCCGAGAAACCGGCCGCATCGATGCCGTCGGACAGGAGCGCCAGCACCGCCTCGTTGTTCGCGAGCCGGGCGGCGAGTCCGCCTTCGTCGGCGACGAGCGCCGACCAGCCGCCGCGGGCGTCGAGCAGGCGCGCACAGGCCGCCCTGACCCGGGCGACCTGTTCGATCGCTTCGGTGAAGGAGTCCGCGCCCAGCGGAACGGCCAGGAAGTCCTGAATGTCGACGGCGTGACCGGCGTGCGCTCCCCCGGAGAGGATGTTCACCATCGGCATCGGGATGCTGGCCGGCCTCGGCCCCCGCAGTGTCGACCACAACGGGGCCTTCTCCGCGGCGGCGTGCGCGAGCGTGACCGCGAGCGAGACGGCGAGTGCCGCGTTGGCTCCGAGCCGCCCGAGGTTGTCCGTGCCGTCGAGGGCCTCGAGCGAGCCGTCGAGCCCGACCCGGTCGCCGACACTTCGTCCCTGGATCAGCGGCGCGTAGTCCTCGTTGACCGCCCGCACGGCGCCCCGAACGCCCCAACCCGCGTAGCGCTCACCGCCGTCACGCTGTTCGAGTGCCTCGTGCCGGCCGGTCGATGCGCCGGACGGGGCGATCGCGCGCCCCTGGACACCGTTCGCCAGGGTCACCCGGCAGGCGACCGTCGGCCGGCCGCGGGAGTCGAGGGCTTCCCAGGCGTGGGTGTGTGCGATGGTGTCGTAGCTCATCGGAATGTCTCCTCAAGAGTGGTCCAGATCGATTCGGTCGTGCCCACCGGATGGGTGAGCAGGAACGTGCCCAACGCATGTGCGTGGCGTCGCTCGGCGGCGTCCAGGTACTCGGCGGGTGACTTCCCGTCCACCCGCGCGAGCAACAGGCAGCCGATCTGCCGCGACAAGTGTCTGACGTCGAGGTCGGGGGCGGCCGCGAGGTACGCGGCGAAGAACGCTTCCCCCGCCGCGACATAGCGATCGCGCCAGAGCGGAAGGTGGATGGCCTTCATCAGGAGGTGACTGGCGAGAAACGCGGGGTCAAAGGTCGGGTCGCCCAGGTGCGCGACCTCGAAGTCGATCACCCAGCTGCCCGACCGGCCAACCAGGAAGTTCTTGGGCGAGAAATCGCCGTGCACGAGACAGGTGCGGGTAGCGCGCATCCGCTCGACCACGGCCAGGATCTCGTCGGCAAGGTCGGGGTTTCGTTGCGCGGCGGTGAGGTGATAGGGCTGGAGCCGAAGCAGTTCGAACGTCTCCAGGTCGCCGATCAGGTCAGCGCTGAGCCCTGCCCCCGCGTCGGTGGCGGTCTGCATCTGGCGCAGGGCACGCCCGAGGCCGGTGGCGACGTCGGCGTCCACCTCGCCGGCGAGCAGCCGCTCCTTCCAGTCGGTCCAGTCGTCCGGTGCCCGTTCGATGGCGAGGGTCAGGGCTTCCGGGTCGAGATCGATGACGCGGGGCGCGGCATCCGGATCGATGGCCGCCAGCACGCGCAGGCCCTCGGCCTCACGCAGAACCCGCTCCCGGGGCGCGTACCAGTCGTCCTCCACCTGCAGTTTCGCGCGTGCCTGCTTGAGCACGAGGCGGTGGGTCTCGTCGTCGACGGCGAGCACAACGTTGCTCACACCTCCGCCGAGCGAGCGTGCCGACGCGTGAGCGGAATCGATGATGCCGCGGTCGCCCAGGTAGGCGAGGACGCTTCGTTCGTCGAGCATCGCATCGTTGGAGTTCAATAGGTGGCCCGTCCGCCGCTCAGATCGAACGTGAAGCCGGTGGTGAAACTCGCGGCCGGGGAGGCGATGAACGCGAGCATTTCGGCAACCTCATCGAGGGTGCCGGTGCGTCCCATCGGGATCTTCTCCAGCATGTAGTCGATCACGCTTTTCGGCTGGCTGTCCAGGAACGGGGTGCGGATCACCGCGGGAGCGACGGCGTTGATGGTGATCCCGTCGCGGCTGTACTCCTTGCCCTGAGCCTTCACCAGACCGATCAGCCCCGCCTTGCTCGCGGAGTACCCGATCATGTTGGGGTTGCCCTCCTTACCGGCGATCGAGGCGACATGCACGATGCGGCCGTAGCCCCGCTCGAGGAAATGGGGAATCGCGATCCGGGCGATGATGAGGCCCGGGGTGAGATTGACGGCCAGCGTGCGCTCGAACTCGGCGACCTCGACGTCATGGCTGCGGCGCCCGAGCGGCCCCTGGATGCCCGCGGAATTGATTACCGCGTGCACCGTTCCCGAGCGCCGAAACGCCGCCTCGAAGGCCTGACGCAGTGCCGGCTCGTCCGTCACATCGGCGGCGGCGGCGTGTGCCCGCCCACCCGCCTCCGCGATGGCTGCGGCGACCGATTCCGCGGCCTTCCCGTCACGGTCGACGACGGTGATCTCGACCCCGCGCGCGGCGAGAAGGCGGGCGGTCGCCGCACCGATCCCGGCACCGCCCCCGATGACCACTGCGGCATAGCCGACGGGGAACTGGGCGGCATCCGACACGACCGCGCTCACGCGACGACCTCCGCGCGTTGGTAGGACACGAACTCGTGCCGTTGGCTGCCGAGCCCCGTGATGGAGACTTCGACGACGTCGCCGTTGGAGAGGAACTTGCCGGGTGTGAACCCGGAGCCGACTCCCTGCGGCGTGCCCGTGTTGATCACGTCACCGGGCAGCAGGGTCATGAACTGGCTGATGTACCAGACGAGATGGTCGACATCGAAGATCATGTCGGCCGTCGAGGAGTTCTGACGCACCTCGCCGTTGACGGTGAGGCGCAGGGCCAGGGCCTGCGGATCCGGCACCTCGTCGGTGGTGGCGATCCACGGGCCGAGCGGATTGAAGGTCGCGCAGTTCTTGCCTTTGTCCCACTGACCTCCTCGCTCCAGCTGGAAGTGCCGTTCCGACACGTCGTCGGAGATGGCATAGCCGAGGATGCAGTCGCGGGAGTCCTCGGGTGACTCGAGGTATTCCGCCTTGCGCCCGATGACGATGGCAAGTTCCACCTCGTAGTCGGTCTTCCTGCTCCCGGGCGGGATGATCACCGGGTCGTTCGCGCCCTGCACGGTATAGGGCGTCTTCATGAACAGGATCGGTTCGTCCGGGATGTCCATGCCGGCTTCTGCGGCGTGCTGACGGTAGTTGAGTCCGACGCAGATGACCTTGCCGGGCCAGGTGATCGGCGAACCGATCCGCGCCGTGGTCAGGTCGATCGACAGGTCGTCCTCGCGGGCGTCGACGACCGCGTTCCGGATGAGCCGCATGCCCTCGATCGTGGTGGGGTCGGCACCGGCGGCGATGACGGGGCGGACATCGAGTCCGCGGACACCGTCCAGACTGGCCACGGCGATCTCCTGGCCTGGCGAACCTACGCGAAGGAACTTCATCGTTTGTCTTCTCCTCGATCGTGGCGCGGACATTCGGCCCGCTCTCGTCAAAAGTTATCAGACACCTAGCGCTCCGGCAATGCTCAAATTCAGCCATTTGTGCCTATAGCCACGAATTGTTATCTGATATGTTTAGCGCCAACAAGGAGGTTCGGATGAAAATCGCCCGTATCGAGACGTTCATGGTCCCCCCACGCTGGTTGTTCGTGCGCATCGAAACCGATGACGGTCTCGTCGGGTGGGGAGAGCCGGTCGTGGAGGGTCGAGCCGCGACGGTTCGCGCCGCAGTGGAGGAGTTCTCCGCGAAGCTGATCGGTCGAGATCCGAGCCGCATCGAAGACATCTGGCAGGAGCTCACTCGCTCCGGCTTCTATCGCGGCGGAGCGGTCTTTTCGAGCGCGATCGCCGGGATCGACCAGGCCCTCTGGGACCTCGCCGGCAAGCGCCTCGGCGTGCCGGTGCACGAGCTCCTCGGCGGCGCGGTGCGCGACCGGGCACGCGTCTACGGCTGGATCGCCGGCGATCGCCCCGGAGACATCGCCGAGGAAGCGCAGCTGCGGCTGCAGCAGGGCTTCGACTGCGTGAAGATGAACGGCTCGGCGGAGCTGGCCGCAATAGCCTCACCGCGGGAATTGGCGGCGGTCGTGGAACGAGCCGAGGCAGTCCGTGCTGCGATCGGAGACGCGGATTTCGCTCTCGACTTCCACGGCCGGTTCTCGCCCGCGATGGCCCGGCGGACCCTCCCCCTCCTCGAACCGCTGAATCCGCTCTTCGTGGAGGAGCCGGTCGTGCCCGAGCTTGCCGCCGAGCACCTCGCCCGCATCACAGCGGGAACAAGCGTTCCCATCGCGACGGGCGAGCGCGCATACTCGCGGTGGGACTTTGTTCCCCTTCTGAGTGCCGGAATCGCGGTCGCCCAGCCCGACGTCTCCCACTGCGGCGGAATCTCCGAGATGCGGCGCATCGCGGCCCAGGCGGAAATCCACGGCGTCGCCCTGGCCCCCCACTGCCCGCTCGGACCGATCGCGCTGGCCTCCTGCCTGCAGGTCGACTTCGCGGCACCGAACTTCCTGATCCAGGAACAGAGCAGAGGCATCCACTACAACGACGGCTGGGACGTGCTGGACTACGTGCTCGACGCCTCCGTGTTCGATGTCGTCAACGGTTCGATCGAGCGCCTCACCCGCCCGGGCTTGGGCATCGAGATCGACGACGACGCCGTGCGCGAGGCGGATCGACGCGGCCACGACTGGCACGCACCGGTGTGGCGGCACCGCGACGGCAGCCTCGCCGAATGGTGACGGCCCGATAGGCAGAACGAATCGGCCCCCTGCATTCAGCAGGGGGCCGATTCGTTGTGCCCTGTGCCTGATCAGTCGGGCAGGCCCACCGCTCGCGTACCGCGGCGACGCTGCTGGATGACAACGGCGATGACCAGCATCGCGCCTTGGGCGATGTCCTGCCAGAAGGAGTTCACCCCGAGAATCTGCAGCCCGTTGGTGAGGACCCCGAGCAGCACGACCGCGAGAACAGTGCCGATAATCGAGCCCTTGCCGCCCTGCAGCGCACAGCCGCCGAGTGCCACCGCTGTGATCACCTGGAGCTCCAGCCCCTGGCTGCCCGATGTCGGCTGACCCGACCCCGTCCTGGCGGTGAGGAGGATGCCGGCGATCGCCGCGAAGACCCCCATCAGCATGTATGCACCTATGACGTACTTGTTGATCCGCAGGCCGGACAGGCGCGCGGCAACCTTGTTACCGCCGATGGCGTAGATGTTACGACCGATGTCGGTGAAGGTCAGCATCACGTACACGCCTGCGGCCAGGACCAGGAACATCAGGATCAGCACCGGAATTCCGGCCACAGATCCGAGCGAGAGGAACGTGAAGAGCGGGTCTGCACCCGTGTACCCCTGGGCGGATCCGTTCGAGATGAGGTTCACGATTCCGCGATACGCCGCGAAGGTGGCCAGGGTGGCGATCACCGCGTTCACCCGTCCGAAGACGATGATGAGCGCGTTGACGAGGCCGGCGACGGCGCCGATCCCGATGGCGACGAGCATTCCGAGCGCCGAGCTGCCCGTCGAGGTGAACACCATGGCGCTGATCACCGAGGCGAGACCCGCCTGCGACCCGACGGAGATATCGAGCCCTCCGAGCAACATGATCACGGTTTGCCCCACGGCCAGGACCCCGAGAATGGCGACCCCCTCCCCGATGACCCGCGTGTTCGCGACGCTGAAGAAGTTCTGGTTCTGTGACCCGATGATGACGGCCAGGACCATGATCGCCGCGATCAGGCTGAGGTTCTGGATGCCGATTCGCGCCGTCCAGACCGTGACGACGCTGCGTTGACCGGTCTCCTCTCCGGCCCCGGCCGGGCGCACCGGATCCGATTGCTTCGTACCTCCGCTTGTCAGGGTCATGATGTTCCTTCCAGGGCAACGTCGCCCGAGTTCGACGGCAGATCCAGGGGGTCCGAGATCGCCAGTGTGAGAATCTTCTGCTCCGTTGCGTCGGCGCGATCCACCTCGCCGACGAGGTGACCGTTGCGCATGACGAGGATGCGATCGGCGAGCCCGATCACCTCGATCAGCTCGCTCGAGATCACCACGACGGCTATTCCCTCGGCCGCCAGCTCACCGATGATGCGATAGATGTCGGCTTTCGCCCCCACATCCACGCCACGGGTGGGTTCGTCGAGGATGAGGACCTTCGGCTTGCGTGCCAGCCACCGCGCGACGACGACCTTCTGTTGATTGCCGCCGGAGAGCGTCTTGACGTCCTGCTCCATCGACCCGGCGCGCACGCGAAGGCGCTGCATGTAGTCGGCGACGAGTCGTCGTTCGGCCGCCCGCCGCACGAATCTGGCCCGGGTCACCGCGTGGAGCACGACGAGCGAGACGTTCTCCTTGATCGACCGGGTCAGCACGAGCGCCTCGGCCTTGCGCTCCTCGGGAGCCAAGCCGATACCCGCCCGCACGGCGTCGACCGGCGATCTCAGAGTCCTCACCTCGCCTGAGACGGAAATCGTTCCGCTACGGATCTCGACATCGCCGGCGAGCGCCTTCGCCAGTTCGCTGCGGCCGGCGCCGATCAGGCCGGACAGAGCCACGACCTCCCCCGCGCGCACCTCGAAGGAGATGTCGGTCACGTCGGCCGTCGTCAGCCCCCGCACCGCGAGAACCACCTGGCCCGCCACGGTGTGTTCCCGTTCGAACGCCCCCACGACATCCCGGCCGACCATCTTCCGCACCATTTCGGCCTCGTCGGTATCGGCCATCAGCGAGGTGAAGACCGACCGTCCGTCGCGCAACACCGAGACTCGATCCGCGATCTCCGCGATCTCCTTCATCCGGTGCGACACGTAGATGACGGCCGTGCCCGACGCGCGCAGCCGCCCGATGAACGCGAACAGCGACGTGACCTCATGATCCGACAGTGACGAGGTCGGCTCGTCGAACGCGATCACGTCAACGCCGTCGTCCTTGAGCGCTCGAAGAATCTCCACCAGCTGGCGCTGCGCGGGCGAGAGCTCGGAGCCGAGCAGCCGGGGCTGGATCGCCGACCCGAAGCCGAGCCGGTCGATCACCCGCTGCGTCTCGGCAATGATCTCCCGACGGTTGATGAACCGAGCATGGCGCGGCAGCGACCCGAGGAAGACGTTCTCGGCGACCGAGACGTCGTCGAGGATCTCGGGCTCCTGGTAGATCACCCGGATGCCGGCGAGTTTGGCCTCCGAGGGTGAGGCGAACGTTCGCTCCTTGCCGTGAAACCCAATCGACCCGTTCGACGGGGCGTGTTCCCCACTGAGGATCTTGAGGATCGTGGATTTTCCGGCGCCGTTCTCACCCATTACGGCGAGAACTTCGCCCGCGCGGACGTCGAGATCAACGCCGTCGAGCGCGCGAATGGAGCCAAAGACCTTGGTAATTCCGCGCATCTGCAGAACCGGAGGGAGATCCGGTCCGCCGTTTGCCCGTGTTGGTTCAACGTCGTCGATCTGCAACGAGTCCATCAGCACTCCTCTACGTTCAGGGGTCGCACCGGATTTCCGGTGCGACCCGGTGTGATGGTCCGAGGTCAGCCGCACAGCATGCCGGAGGCTTCCCACGTGGCGGCATCTACGATCACGGCCTTGCCGAGGGTCTGAGCCGGGATGGGATCGCCGGTGCGGAGGTGATCGACGAGCGCCTTCACGGACGCCGCTCCGTCGACTCGGCCGTCGATGTACAGGGCGGCCTTGTTGCCGGAATCCACGCCCGCCTTCCAGTCCTTGCATGCCAGGTAGCCACCGAGACCGACGCCGATCACGTCGCCGGCGGGGACGCCGCTGTTCTCGAGGGCCTTGACGGAGCCGGTGACTCCTTCGTCATTGCAGCCGACGACGACCCAGTGCGCCACGCCCTGGTTGGCCGTGATGGCCGCACCGGTCTTGCTCAGCGCGGTCGGCGTCGAGTTGTCGGTTCCGACGCGCACGACGGCCGGAACCTCGCCGCCTGCGGTCTTGAAGGCCTCGAGCTGACCCTTCTCCCGGTCCTGGCAGACCTGCTGGTCCTCCTGCATGACGCTGATGATCCGTGTGTCGGCGGCCTGCCACCCGGCTGCGGCGTAGAGGGTGCCGGCCTTCTCGCCGACCTGCTTGCCCATCGTGAGCGAGTCGATGCTCACCCACGGCGCCGGGGTGCCATCCGCCTTGTCGAACGGATCGTCGGACGCGACGTAAGGAATCCCCGCCTTGTCGAGGATCGACGCGACCTGCGGCCCGATCTTTGCATCCGGAACGACGATCGCGACACCATCCGCGCCCTGGGCAACGGCGGTGTTCACCGCTGTGATCGCAGCATTCGAGTCGGTTCCGACGCCGACCATCGTGAGCTCGACGTCGCCGAGCCGTTCGGCCTCGGCCTTGGCTCCCGCGGCCTCATCGACGAAGTACTGTTGGTCGGCCTGCTTCTGGATGTAGACGATCTTGAGCGTGCCGGTCTTGGGCCCGCTTTGCACGGCCGCTCCGGCCGTCTCCTGACCGGAGCTGCATGCTGCGAGCGATAGAGCGAGGGCCCCCGCCGCGACAATCGCGCCGAGACGACGAATCTGGATGGGTGTCATTCCACTCTCCTTTGAGTTGGTGTGGCCGGATGTCATACAACTTCTGTGTAGCGAGCAGTCGGACTTCGGCCGCAAACGCACTCTCGTGCTGACTGCGACCCTGCCGTGCGTGCATGCTGATCATCACTGAAGTCAAAGGAGTATGTCAAGTGGCAATGGAGTGTTCGTTATCTTTTCTTCATTTCCCTGTGCTGGCCGCGACTGTGCGGCAAAATGCGAACTGTAGGGTGGATAACAAATCAGATAAGCTGCACGGCATGGCCACTGCAACTACCGCTCACGCTCCGCAGACGCCGTCGACAGCCGCAAAGGGGACGCCCACCGTCATGGTCCTTGGCGCGCGCCCCGGCGAGACCGCCCTGGCGTACGTGGTTCGAGAACTCGAAGAACTCATCGTCGGCCACACCGAGGCCGGAGACCAGCTCGATGCGGAGGCTTCTCTGGCGGAGCAGCTCGGGGTGAGCAGGCTCACCATCAGGGAAGGACTCAAGGTCCTCGCCGGTCAGGGACTCGTTGAACTCAGCCGAGGCCGACGCCCGACCGTGCGACAGCCGGACAGCACGGTGATGTCCCAATTCCTCAGCATCGCGATCCGACGGGACTCCCGCGCCGTGCTCGAATTGCACAGCATCCGGCGATCGCTCGAGGTGCTCTCGGCCTCCGAGGCGGCCAAGCGCAGTAACCGAGCGGCCCTCGCGGCAGTCAGCAGCGCGCTCGAGGAGATGCACCGCTCAGCAGAGGCGATCGACGACTCTCCGGAGAGCATCGTTCGCTACAACCTGGCCGACGTCGGCTTTCATGAGGCGCTCGCGCTCGCCAGCGGAAACCAGATGCTCGCCCTGCTCCTGGAGAGCCTCGCCGAGTCGCTCCACCACAGCTTCACGCAGAGCTACAACGGCTTCATGAATGCCGGCGGCGATATCTTCGACGCCGTCGCCGAGCATCGGCACATCTACGACCTGGTGGCCGCCGGCGACCAGGCCGGCGCGGAGCGCGCCATGCGCCGACACCTTGATTCGACCGCCCGCGATCTGCAGGCCTTCCTCCGCAGCGCCGATTCCGCCGGCTGAGTCGGTTCGCACCGAAGCGCCCACCCCCGTCGGGGATGGGCGCTGGAGTGCGATGGTGCGGGTCAGACCGTCGGTTCGTCCTTGCCGTCCAGGGCGAGCAGTTCCTCCTCGACGGCGCCGCCGTAGCCCTCCTTCTGCGGGTCGCCGTGCAGCCCGCCGGACACCGCATACTCCTCCTCCGGCGAAAGCACGAGCCGGGTGCGACCGTAGAGGGCAAAGACGAGCAGCATGACCACGTAGACCACGGCGATCGCCGCAATCGCCGGGCGGGCCGGTTCGTTGATGAAGAAGCCGAAGAAGATCGCGAGCGAAAGAATGCCGGCGATGACGGCCCCCGGCACGCCCCACGGGCTGCGGTAGGGGCGGTTCGCGTTCGGATACTTGCGGCGCAGGATCACGAACGAGACCATCTGCAGGACGTAGGCGATCACCGCGCCCCAGACGGCGATGTTGAGCACGATCGCGCCCGCGACGCCGGAGGCTCCGCCGAGAGCGTCGACCAGCACGAGTGCGATGAAGCCGAACACGGCCCCGACCAGGAGCGCGACCCCGGGGGTCTGCCGCTTGCCGGTCAGAGAGAGGAACTTCGGGTAATAGCCGGCCCGCGACAGCGAGTACATGTTGCGCCCGTAGGCGAACATGATGCCCTGCAGCGACGCGAGGAGGCCGACGAGCGCGAACAGGGCCAGCACGGCGGCCGCCCCGTCACCGACGATCGCCCGGAAACCGTCGAGCAGCGGCTCGCCGGAGGTGGCGATGGCGCCGGCGCCGACGATTCCCGTGTTCAGGAACAGCACGAGCAGGCCCGTGACGATGAGGGTGGTGCGGGCGATCAGCCCCGCCTTCGGAATGTCACGAACCGGGTTGTGCGATTCCTCGGCGGCGAGCGGCAGCTCCTCGATGCCGAGGAAGAACCACATCGCGTAGGGCAGGGCGAAGAGGATGGGGATCACGCCGTGCGGCAGGAACGCGGTCTGGCCGGCATCCGGAGCGATGTCGAAGAGCCGGTCGACGCTGAACAGCCCGGAGAAGATCGCCATCGCGGAGAAGACGAGGAGGATGGCGATCGAGACGATCGAGACGATGATCGCGAACCGGAATGAAATGGCTGCGCCGGCCGAGTTGAGCGCGATGAACACGGCGTAGAGGATGAGCCACCACACCCAGGCGGGCATCGAGAAGCCGAGCAGTTCGGTGGTGATGCCGTCGGCGTAGGAGGCGGAGAAGTAAACGATCACTGCGGTGGTCGCCACATACTCGATCGTCTCCGCCAGGCCGGTGACGAAGCCGCCCCACGGCCCCATCGCGGCCCGGGCGAACGAGTAGGCCCCACCTGTGTGCGGCATCGCCGAGGCCATCTCGCCGATGCTGAAGATCATGCCGTAATACATCACGATCAGGAGGGCGAAGGCAATCAGCATGCCGCCGAATCCGGCGAAGTCGATGCCGAAGTTCCAGCCCGAGAAGTCGCCGGAAATGACCGCCGCGACGGCGAGCCCCCACAGCCCCCAGATGCCTGCACTGCGCCTGAGCCCGCGTTTCTCGAAGTACCCCGCCTCCGCCGTCGTGTACTGCACGCCCGAGACGTTCAAGGTGTCTTTTGACATCCTGGTTTCCTTTACGCTCTGGTTGCGCGCGCCCACGGGGGACCCGAACAACACCGTCAGCTTTCTTGGCATGACTATAGGACCCCAATGGTTGCGTGTACATACCTTTGGAAAATTGATTCCCCTCCGACTGGATGAAAAATGCCTGCATCGATCGGAAGTTCTGTGTTCTAATGGTCGACAACTTCACCATTTGACCGGCTCATCGAGGAGAACTTCATGACACCCCGCAGCGGATATCTCTCTCTGGAAGACCTGGCCGGGCTGGTCGGTGTCGGCGAGATCGACACGGTCATCGTCGCCTTCACCGATATGCAGGGCCGCCTGATCGGCAAGCGGGTCTCCGCCCGATTGTTCCTCGAGGACGTCGCCACGCACGGCGCCGAGTGTTGCAACTACCTGCTCGCCGTCGACGTCGAGATGAACACCGTCGACGGCTACGCGATGTCGAGCTGGGAGCACGGCTACGGTGACATGGCCATGATCCCCGACCTCGCCACGCTGCGCCGTGCGCCCTGGCTGCCGGGGACCGCCCTCGTCACCGCCGATCTGCACTGGCTCGACGATTCCCCGGTTGTCGCGTCACCTCGACAGATCCTCAAGGCCCAGCTCGCCCGGCTCGCCGAGCGCGGCCTGGAGGCCTTCGTCGGCACCGAACTCGAGTTCATGGTCTTCGACGACGACTACCGTACGGCGTGGAAAAAGGGCTATCGCGAGCTGGCGCCCGCCACCGACTACAACATCGACTACGCCCTGCTTGCCTCCACCCGGATGGAGCCGCTGCTGCGCGACATCCGCAATTCCATGGACGGCGCCGGAATGTACTGCGAGGGCGTCAAGGGGGAATGCAACCTCGGGCAGCAGGAGATCGCCTTCCGCTACGCCACGGCCCTCGAGACCTGCGACAACCATTCGATCTACAAGAACGGTTCCAAGGAAATCGCCGCGGCTCACGAGAAGAGCCTGACCTTCATGGCCAAGTTCAACGAGCGTGAGGGCAACAGCTGCCACATCCACATCAGCCTCCGCGGAACCGGCGGTGAGGCCGTGTTCGCGGACTCCGCCGCGGACGACGGCATGTCGACCATGTTCCGCCACTTCATCGCCGGCCAGCTCGCCGTGATGCGGGAGCTGACGCTGTTCTCCGCCCCCAACATCAACTCCTATAAGCGCTACGTCGAGGGCAGCTTCGCCCCGACCGCGATCGCCTGGGGCTTCGACAACCGCACCTGCGCCCTGCGGGTGGTGGGCCGGGGCCACGGCATGCGGGTGGAGAACCGGGTTCCCGGCGGCGACGTCAACCAGTACCTGGCCGTGAGCGCCCTGATCGCGGCCGGCCTGTACGGCATCGAGAACGAACTCGAACTCGACGATGCCTTCGTCGGCAATGCCTACGACAGTGATTCGGTTCGGGTGCCGGCGTCGCTGCGCGAGGCCACCGCCCTGTTCGCGACATCCGCGATCGCGCGGGAGGCATTCGGCGACGCCGTCGTCGACCACTACCTCAACAACGCCAGGATCGAGTTGTCGGCCTACGACGCCGCGGTGACCGACTGGGAGCGGGTGCGCGGCTTTGAGCGTCTCTGACCGGCACCCCGCCCGGCCCCTGATCGGGCTGACCACCTACCTGGAGCAGTCCAGCACCGGCGTGTGGGATGTGCCGGCCGCATTCCTGCCCCGGGTCTACTTCGACTCCGTCATCCGGGCCGGAGGCATCGCCGTGCTGTTGCCGCCGCAGCCGGCCGACCCGGACGCGGTCGCCCGGGTGCTCGACACGCTCGACGGCCTCATCGTGACCGGCGGCAAAGACGTCGACCCGGCCCGCTACGGCCAGGCGGCCCACCCGGCCACCGACGAGCCCCGGCCGGACCGGGACGCGTGGGAAGACGAACTGCTTCGGCAGGCCATCGACCGTGAGCTGCCGTTCCTCGGCATCTGTCGCGGCGCCCAGCTGCTGAACGTGGCGCTCGGCGGAACCCTGCACCAGCACCTGCCCGACGTGGTCGGCCACGGCGACTACCAGGCCGGGGGCGGCGTCTTCAACGACGTCGACGTGCGGATCGAGCCGGACACGCGCCTGCACGGCCTGTTCGACGCCCTGACGGGCCCGCACAGCGTGCCCGTCTATCACCATCAGTCGATCGACACGCTCGGCGCCGGCCTCGTCGTGACGGCCCGCACCGACGACGGGGTGATCCAGGCCCTCGAACTCCCGGCCGTGCCGTTCGGCGTGGCCGTGCAATGGCACCCGGAACAGGTGACCGACGACCTCCGCCTGTTCGCCGGTCTCGTGCGGGCGGCCGACCGGTACCGCGTCTCCCACACTCAGACCAGCGTCACTCCGACCAGCCACACCGGGGCCGGCCACACCGGAGCCGGCCACGAACGAAGGGACCCCTCGTGAGCAGCTACACCGTGATCAACCCGGCCGACGAGACCGAGGTCGCCGTGGTGGAGCACCTCGACCTCGACGCCACCGACGAGGCGGTCGCCCGCGCCATCGACGCCCAGCGGCTGTGGGCTCCGGTCGCCCCGGCCGACAAGGCCGCCGTCCTGCGCCGATTCGCGGAGGCCGTCGATGGTGACCGCGAGAACCTGGCCCAGATCGAGGTGGCCAACTCCGGGCATCCGATCGGCCAGGCACTCTGGGAGGCCGGCCACGTGCGGGACGTGCTGTCCTATTACTCCGCCGCCCCCGAGCGGATGTTCGGCCGGCAGATCCCCGTGGCCGGCGGTCTCGACGTGACCTTCAACGAGCCTCTCGGTGTGGTCGGGATCATCACACCGTGGAACTTCCCGATGACGATCGCCGCCTGGGGATTCGCTCCAGCCCTCGCCGCCGGCAACGCGGTGCTCCTCAAGCCCGCCGAGTGGACGCCGCTGTCGAGCATTCGCCTGGGCGAGCTGGCCGTGGAATCCGGGCTGCCGGAGGGTCTCTTCCAGGTGCTTCCCGGGCGTGGATCGGTGATCGGTGAACGCTTCGTCACCCATCCGGCCGTGCGCAAGATCGTCTTCACTGGCTCCACCGCGGTCGGCAAGCGGATCATGGCCGGCTGCGCCGACCAGGTCAAACGGGTCACCCTCGAACTCGGCGGCAAGAGCGCCAACATCGTGTTCGCCGACTCCGACCTGGAGAAAGCCGCGGCGACCGCGCCGTACGGTGTGTTCGAGAACGCCGGCCAGGACTGCTGCGCGCGCAGCCGCATCCTGGTTCAGAGGAGCGTCTACGACCGGTTCATGGAACTTCTCGAGCCCGCGGTGGCCGGGGTGAAGGTGGGCGACCCCACCGATCCGGCCACCGAGATGGGTCCGCTGGTGTCCAGGGGCCACCTCGAGGCCGTGGCCGCGTTCGTGCCCGACGGCTCCCCCGTCGCCTTCCGCGGTGCGATTCCCGACGGGCCGGGATTCTGGTTCCCCCCGACCGTGCTCACCCCCGCCTCGCGGAGCGACCGCGCCGTCACTGAGGAGATCTTCGGCCCGGTCGTCACCGTGCTTCCATTCGAAGACGAGGCCGACGCCGTGCGCCTGGCCAACGACACCGAATACGGACTGTCCGGATCGATCTGGACCAGGGACGTCGGCCGCGCCATCCGGGTCGCCCGGGCGGTGGAATCCGGCAACCTCTCGGTCAACTCGCACTCCTCGGTGCGCTACTCGACCCCGTTCGGCGGATTCAAGCAGTCCGGCCTCGGCCGCGAACTGGGTCCGGATGCCCCGCTCAATTTCACCGAAACCAAGAATGTCTTCATCGCCGTCGACTGAGTCCGCCGCGCCGGTCGCAGCCGCAGTCCCCGTCACCATCCAGTCAAGGAGCACGTCATGAGCAGCATCACTCCCATCGACCTCACCCAGCGCCTCGCCGGCAAGGTCGCCGTCGTCACCGGCGGCGCCAGCGGCATCGGCCTGGCCACCGCCCGGCGTTTCGCCGCTGAGGGTGCCACCGTCGTGATCGGCGACCTCGACGAGACGGCGGGACTCCAGGCCGCCGAACTCGTCGACGGCCTGTTCGTGCGGGTGGACGTGACGAACGAGGACGACGTCAACGCACTCTTCGACACCGCCTACCTCACCTACGGGTCGGTCGACGTGGCCTTCAACAACGCCGGGATCTCCCCGCCCGACGACGACTCGATCGAGACCACCGAGCTGCCGGCCTGGCAGAAGGTGCAGGACGTGAACCTCAAGTCGGTGTACCTGTGCTGCCGGGCCGCACTGCGCCACATGGTGAAGCAGGGCAGCGGCTCGATCATCAACACGGCCTCGTTCGTGGCCGTGCTCGGATCGGCGACCAGCCAGATCTCCTACACCGCGTCGAAGGGCGGGGTGCTCGCGATGAGCCGCGAACTCGGCGTGCAGTTCGCCCGCCAGGGCATCCGGGTGAACGCGCTCTGCCCCGGCCCGGTCAACACCCCCCTGCTGCAGGAGCTCTTCGCCAAGGATCCGGAGCGGGCGGCCCGGCGCCTCATCCACATCCCGGTCGGGCGCTTCGCGGAGCCGGAGGAGCTCGCGGCCGCGGTCGCCTTCCTCGCCAGCGACGACTCCTCGTTCATCACGGGCTCGACCTTCCTGGTCGACGGCGGCATCAGCTCGGCCTATGTGACGCCGGTCTAGCCCGGAACGTGGTGGACTGGAATTCCGGGAAACTCAGGGGTTCCAGGACGAGCGCCGGGAACGACGACAGGGACGAGACATGAGCGACGACCAGCCAGGCCTGGACAGCGGGCTGCTGCTGCGCCCGGTGCACAGCGGCAACGCGTTCGAGGAGACCGTGCAACGGCTGCTCCAGACGGTGCGGCTGGGACTGATCGCGCCAGGTGAGCGCCTGCCCGCCGAGCGCGAACTCTCCACCATGCTGGCGGTGAGCCGGGACACCCTGAGGGACGCGATCGCCTCTCTTGCGGAGGCCGGCTATCTTGTCTCGCGGCGCGGCCGCTACGGCGGCACCTTCGTCAGCGACGCGCTGCCGTTGCAGACGCCGGGGGTGGACGTGGGTGGTGAACTCGTGGTGCGCCGCAACATCGGCGCCGCGGAGATCGACGACGCACTCACTCTGCGCGAGATCCTCGAGGTCGGGGCGGCCAGGCACGCGGCCGACCGCGCCCTGTCCCCCGGGGAACGAGAGGTGCTCTGGAAGAGCCTCAGCGACTCGATCGGTGCCACCGGCGAGGACTATCGCCGACTGGACTCCCGGTTGCACCTGACCATCGGAGAGCTGGCCGGATCGCCGTCTCTGGTGCCGCTGCTCGCCGAGGTGCGGATGCGGGTGAACGAGCTCCTCGACCACATCCCGTCACTCGGGCCGAACATCGCCCACTCGGACCGGCAGCACGAGCAAATCGTGACAGCGATCCTCACCGGTCGGGCGGATGCGGCCGCGCAGGCGATGACCGAGCATCTGGCCGGCACGGCCCTCCTCCTGCGCGGCTTCCTCGACTGACCCGGGAGCCGGCGGTCCGCCGGCCCGCGGGTGTCCTGCGGCTGTCCTGCGGTTGTCGCCGCTTAGAAGATGAAGGTGAACGGCAGCAGGGCCAGGCCGAATCCGAGGGCGATGATCGCGACGAGCACCGCGCCGGCTAGCATCACGGCGTTGAGCACGATGCCCCACAGCGCCATCGTGCGCGCCTGCGGTTCCCGGCCGAGGGCGAGGATCCCGGTGATCAGACCGGCGAGTGGGGCGAGGAAAGTCCAGCCGGCCAGGATCGAGACCAGGCCGAGCACGAGGCTCGACACGGCCAGGGGGCTGTTCGGCCCGGACGGTGCCGCGCCGGACGGTGCCGCCTGGGTGGTGGATACCGGCGCCTGGTCTGGGGCGATGGTTGACATGGGGTGCGACTCCTTCTGGTGGGGAGAGCCGCTTCTGCGACTCTCCCTTCACCCTACGGTCGTCCCGGAACGGTCGACATGGGGTTAGCCCCCGAACCGTGCCGGGGGTTCCCGGCGTCTAGCCCAGCAGCGCCTGGATCGGTCCCCGCACGAAGTAGATCAGGAAGCCGGCGGCCACGATCCAGAGCAACGGGCTGATCTCCTTGCCCTTGCCGGAGAAGGAGCGCACGAGCACCCAGCTGATGAAGCCAGCACCGATGCCGTTGGCGATCGAGTAGGTGAGCGGCATCACGATGATCGTGAGGAACACCGGGAGGACGATCGAGAACTCGGCGAAGTCGATGAAACGGATCTGGGACACCATCATCGCGCCGACGATCACGAGGGCGGCCGCGGCCACCTCGAGCGGGACGATCTGGGTGAGCGGCGTGAAGAACATCGCGGCCAGGAAGAGCAGCCCGGTGACCACATTGGCCAGGCCGGTGCGAGCGCCCTCGCCGATGCCGGCTCCCGATTCGATGAACACGGTGTTCGACGAGCCGGAGGTCGCGCCGCCCATGACGGCGCCGACGCCCTCGACGATCAGCGCGGACTTGAGCCGGGGGAAGTTGCCCTTCTTGTCGGCGAGTCCCGCCTCGTTGGCGAGCCCGGTCATCGTTCCCATGGCGTCGAAGAAGTTCGTGAAGACGAGGGTGAAGACGAGCATCATCGCGGCGAGCACGCCGATCCGGTCGAAGGCGCCGAAGCTGATCTGGCCGATCAAGCTGAGGTCGGGCAGGGCGACGACCGTGGTCGGCACTACGGGGGCGTTGAGGTTCCAGCCATCGGGGTTCTGGCCGAACGACGGACCCACCTTGAAGATCGCCTCGAGGATGACGGCGATGATGGTGGTGCCGACGATGCCGATCAGCAGCGCGGCCTTGACCTTACGGGCGACCAGGATGCCGAGGATGATCAGGCCGATCACGAAGACGGTCGTCGGGAGGCTGACGATCGAGCCCTCGTCGCCGAGCTGAACGGGCGGGGAGGCCGCTCCGCTGGACCGCACGAAGCCTGAGTCGACGAGGCCGATGAAAGCGATGAATAGGCCGATACCCACGGTGATCGCGATCTTGAGCTGGTGCGGGACCGCGTTGAAAATCAGTTCCCGCATCCCGGTGGAGGCCAGCAGAACGATGATGAGCCCGTTGATCAGCACCAGGCCCATCGCCTCGGGCCAGGTGACCTGGCCGACGACGCTGACCGCGAGGAACGAGTTGATGCCGAGCCCGGCGGCAAAACCGAACGGTAACCGTGCGACGACGCCGAACAGGATCGTCATGACCCCGGCGGTGAGGGCGGTCACGGCCGCGACCTGCGCGTTGGGCAACCAACCGCCGACGACGTCAACCGACGCCTGGTCGGCGCTGAAGCCGCCGAGGATGAGCGGGTTCAGGATGACGATGTACGCCATCGTCACGAAGGTGACGAGTCCGCCGCGGAGCTCCCGGCCCATCGTGGAACCGCGTCCCGTGATCTCGAAGTAGCGGTCCAGCCTGGCCTTCATTCCCGGCGTGGGCGTGGGCTCGGTTGATGTGTGGGTCTCTGTTGCAGAAATGGTGTGCTCCTGGTGTCCGACTCAGCGTATTTTCAGTTCCTTAGTTTAGGGCCCACCGGACCCTCCCCTTGACCTGCCCCCGAGCGGGATCAGACGTGGGGGACGAACTTGCCCCAGGCGACGCGGCGGTCGCCGAGCGGGTCCGACTCGACCCGGTCGACGGCGTCGATGATCAGCGTGCGGCGGTGGGCCTCCTCGTAGGGCGGCCAGGCCGCATCCGGTTGCCCGGTCGTGGCGAAGGCGAGCCACCAGCGCTGCATTCTGGCTCCGATCGCCGCGAAGTCGCGGCGGCCGCCGAGCGCGGTCATCGACCGACCGAACCAGCCGTCGAGCCGGTCGAACAGCGGGAAGAGTTCGAGACCGTGCGTCGCATCCAGGCCAAGCAGGCGCACCAGTCTGGGAGCCGCGTCGAAGCGGTAGAAGTGAACCGGGGCGTACCGGGAGTGCCGTTCCCCGACCTTGACGCTGGGGTACCAGAACGAGAAGTCACCACCGAAGTCGAGTGCCGGCCGGAGCGCGGGGATCCCCGGGTACTGGGCTTTGAGTCGGCGGCGGGCCTTCTTCTTGGTGTTGACGAAGATCGCGCTGATCCGCTTCGGCGTGGTGGCCAGGATGTCGATCCGTCCGCTGAACAGCGACCCCTCCCGTGCGTTCGTGCCGATGATCAGCGGAATGCGGTGGGCTCGGCCGTCGCGGAACGCGTCGAGCGGTCGCTCGGGCAGGAACTCCCCGTCGATCACGGGCGAGAGCGGGATGGTGCCGGGATAACGGTCAGGGGCCCGGAGGGTGAGGGTGGTGGTCGCGGCGGCGAGTACGGCGGGGGTGGCCGAGCGGAGCAGGTCCGCCGGGTCGGTGGCGACGGCGTCCGGGCCGAGGGAGCGGCGGAGGATGCCGACGAAGTCGCGGGCCCATTCCCCCGACTGGTCGGGCAGGTAGACGGCGTTCGGCGGGGCGCTCTGCGCGATCGCACGCTGGAACAGCCCGGCGGCGCTCGGCACGGTCATCAGCGTGGTGACGGCGTTGCCGCCGGCGGACTCGCCGAACAGGGTGACCTGAGCGGGATCCCCGCCGAAGTGACGGATGTTGTCCCGCACCCACTGCAGGGCGGCCACCTGGTCGCGGAGCCCCAGGTTGCTCTCGAACGGATCCTCGGCCGTGCCGTATCGGCTGAAGTCGAGGTAGCCCAGCGCGCCCAGACGGTAGTTGAGGCTGACGTAGAGCACCCCTCCGCGGCGCACGAGTCCCTCCCCCTGCCGCGGCACCTCCCGGGAGGATCCGACGCTGTACGCGCCGCCGTGGATGAAGACCATCACCGGGCGGAGCGAGACGGGGTCGACGGCGGCGTCCGGTGCGATCACGTTGAGACTGAGGCAGTCCTCGCCCTGCGGAATCGTGGGGTGCGCACCGATGAACTGCCCGCGGTGGCTCTGCGTCGCAACCGGCCCCCATTGCCCCGCGTCGCGCACGCCGGTCCAGGCCTCGGCCGGGCGGGGCGCCCGGAACCGGAGTGGGCCCACCGGCGCCGCGGCGTAGGGAATCCCCCGCCACGCGCGCACGCCACGCTCCCGGATTCCCCGCAGCGTGCCGGTCGGAATCGTCACGTCGAGTGTGTCTTCACGGGTCGCTTGCACGGGTCGGGTCACGGTCCGATCCTAATTCTTCACTACGATCACAGAAGACGCTACACAGAGACGAGATAGACATGGCACTGCCCTGGACCCTGCACGGCGACGGAAAAACGGTCGGATCACAGGATGTGGTCGCCCCGGGCGAACGCCTCAACTGGCCGCTGACCATCGGGATCGGTGCCCAGCACGTCGTCGCGATGTTCGGGGCCACCTTCCTCGTGCCGCTGCTCACCGGCTTCCCGCCGAGCACCACCCTCCTCTTCTCCGGCATCGGCACGCTGCTGTTCCTGATCATCACCCGCAACAAGCTGCCCAGCTACCTCGGTTCCTCGTTCGCCTTCATCGCACCGATCACCGCCGCCACGGCGACGGCCGGAATGGGCAGTGCCCTGTTCGGCATCGTCGTCGTCGGCCTCCTGCTCGCCGTGGTCGGTCTGGTCGTGCAACTCACCGGCACCGGCTGGATCGATGTACTGATGCCGCCGGTCGTGTCCGGCGCGATCGTGGCCCTGATCGGTTTCAACCTGGCCCCGGTCGCGAAGAGCAATTTCTCCGCCGCACCGCTGACCGCGATCATCACGCTCGCCGCGGTCATCCTCTCAACCGTCCTGTTCAGGGGCATCCTCGGCCGGTTGTCGATCTTCATCGGCGTCGTCATCGGCTACCTGTCGGCTGTCGCGTTCGGCGAGGTCGATTTCAGCCAGGTCGCCGCAGCCCCCTGGCTGGGCCTGCCCCAGTTCACCGGCCCGGCCAACCCGTTTGAGAACCCCGCCGTCTTCGGCCTGCTGCCGGCGTTCCTCCCCGTGGTGCTGGTGCTCGTGGCCGAGAACGTCGGCCACATCAAGGGCGTCGCCCAGATGACGGATGCGAAGGTGAACCGGTACACGGGCCGTGCCCTGATGGCCGACGGCCTGGCAACCATGCTCGCCGGCTTCAGCGGCGGATCGGGAACGACCACCTACGGCGAGAACATCGGCGTGATGGCCGCGACCCGCATCTACTCCACCGCCGCCTACTGGGTGGCCGGCCTCGTGGCCATCATGCTCGGACTCTCACCCAAGATCGGCGCCGTGATCAACACCATCCCGGCCGGGGTGCTCGGCGGGGTCACCACCGCACTTTACGGGCTGATCGGCATCATCGGCGTGAAGATCTGGCTCGACAACAAGGTCGACTTCAGTCGCCCGGTCAACCAGTTCACCGCCGCAACGGCGCTGATCATCGGCATCGCCGACTACACGTTCACCGTCGGCACCCTCAGCTTCAACGGCATCGCGCTCGGCACGATCGCCGCGATCGTGATCTTCCACCTGATGAGCTGGGTCGGCCGCCTCCGCCGCACCGACCGGTAGCCGAACCTGCCCCACCCCACACGATCGCCGAACTGAGAGAAAGGCCCGCTTTTCGGGCAGAAAAGCGGGCACAACTCACAGTTCGGCGAAGGTTGGGGCGGTGGTCGAGACCGTTGCGGCGCCCGGCGCGTGTTAGCGGTGCAGGGCCGGAACGATCAGGTACACGCCGTAGAGCACCGCACCGATGCAGAGCACGAAGCAGGTGTACGCCCCGACGAGGGCGAGTCGTTTCTGGCCGTCGGTCAGCGGATTCGCCGACGCGGTCTTGCGGGCCCGCTTGGCTTCCTTCGCGGCCCGCTTCGGGGTGAGCACGGTGATTGCCCCGGTGAAGGACTGTGGGTCGACCACGAGCGCACGACCGGCGCTGGTGAGCAGCCGGAGGCCGAGTGAGTACAGGCTCACCACCACGACGGAGCCGAGGAGTGACGCCCCGGCGACGACGACGAATGCTGACCAATCGATCACAGCGTGACCTTCTTCCGGTCGCGGCGCGCGATCCTGCGCGGTGTCTTGCGGATCTTGACGACCAGGCCGGCGTCATCGATGTCGTGCAGGTTGTCGTGCGAGATGCGGCTGCGCTTGGAACGGCGGTAAAGCAGGGTGACGACGAGGGTGCCGAGGAGCAGATCGATCACGATGCCGACCGGCCCGAGCATGGCGAAACCGGCGGCGAAGGCACCCATGATGGCCGAGGCAGGCAGGGTGAGCACCCAGCCGAGCGCGATCTGGCCCGCCATTCCCCAGCGCACGGTGGCGCCGCGGCGGCCGAGACCGGAGCCGATCACCGATCCGGAGGCCACCTGCGTGGTGGAGAGGGCGAAACCGAGGTGGCTGGAGGCGAGGATGGTCGCCGCGGTGCTGGTCTCGGCCGCGAAGCCCTGGGCCGGCTTGACGTCGGTCAGGCCGCGGCCCATGGTGTGGATGATCCGCCAGCCGCCGGTGTAGGTGCCGATCGCGATGGCGAGGGCGCAGGCGATGACCACCCAGAGCTGGGGGCCACTGCCGATGGACTGGGTGCCGCTGGCGATCAGGGTGAGGGTGATCACACCCATCGTCTTCTGCGCGTCGTTGGTGCCGTGCGAGAGGGCCACGAGCGAGGAGGAGAAGATCTGGGCGTAGCGGAATCCGCCGCGGCCGTCGGCCCGACCGGTGTCGCGCCGGGTGATGGAGTAAGCGAGCTTGGTGGCGATGAACGCGACCACCCCGACGGTGAGCGGCGCGATCAGCGCGGGCAGGATCACTTTTGCCACGACGACGCTGTAGTCGACGGACTGGAAGCCGATTCCGATGATGGCTGCGCCGATCAGCCCGCCGAACAGGGCGTGGCTGGAGCTGGACGGCAGACCGCGCAGCCAGGTGATCAGGTTCCAGACGATGGCGCCGATCAGGCCGGCGAAGATGATGTCCGGGGTGATCAGCACCCCGCCGTCACCCTCACGGATGATGCCGCCCGACACGGTTCGGGCCACCTCGGTGGAAAGGAACGCGCCGACCAGGTTGAGCACCGCGGCGAGGCCGACGGCGACCTTGGGCCGCATAGCCCCCGTCGCGATCGGGGTGGCCATCGCGTTGGCCGTGTCGTGAAAGCCGTTCGTGAAGTCGAAAATCAGGGCGAGTGCGATGACCAGCACAACGATCAGGGTGAAATCCACCGGCGTCTCTCTTGAAGTCTAGGAGTTGGGCGCCGAATCCGTTCGCTTCCCCCCGGAGGCCGTGCGATCAAGCTCTCCATTGATCCTGACACCCCGAGGCAGGCAGGTCAATTCAGCTGTGCGCGATCACCGTCGCCAGGTCTTCACCGAAGCTGAATGTGGCCCGAACCCGGCCCCCGGCGAGCACCCCGGGCAGCCAGTGCCGGGCGTCGTCCCACATCTCGTCCACCGGCAAAGATGCCACGTCGAACCACTCGGGGTCGAGCTCGTCCGATCCGCGCGGCACGCCCGTCCACACCGTGCAGACAAACACGGTGGACTCCTGGCTCCAGGCCTCGCGATGAGGGAATAGGTAGGTCAGCCCGCCTTTCTGCGTGAGATCGGACTCCGCGACAGACAGGCCCGACTCCTCGGCGATTTCGCGCACCGCCGCCTGCACCGGGGTCTCCCCCGGCTCGAGCTTGCCGCCCAGGCCGACGATGTTTCCGAGCCCCAGGCCCTTCTTCTTCCGCCCGAGGAGCACCTGGAGGGATCCGTCCGGGCTCCGGCGAAGGAGGTAGCAGACACACACCTGGGGAAGGGCCATAGCCCCATGGTATCGGCGGGCGCCGACGCGTTCGGGCGGCGGCTGCGCCGGCGGGCACGTGGTCTTGTTAGGCTTCACGGATGAACTTTGTGCCCGCATCCGGAACCATCACCATGTTTACGACGACCTGGTGCGGCTACTGCTCGCGCCTGAAGTCCCAGCTGGATCGGGTCGGTATCGGCTACACCGAGGTGAACGTCGAAGAGGTCGACGGCACCTCCGAACTCGTGATGAGCCTCAACGGCGGCAACCGCACCGTGCCCACCGTGCTGTTCCCGGACGGGTCGGCGGCGACGAACCCGTCGCTCGCCCAGGTGCAGGCCAAACTGGTCTGACCGTCTGACCGCTGGCCAACGAAGCGAGGGGCCGCGGCCCGGCCTTCCCCACGTGTGGGAAGACCGGGCCGCGGCCCCTCGGTCATATCCGGACGGTTTAGCCGAAGAGAACGGCGGCCTCGTCGTAGCGTGCCTGCGTCACGGTCTTCAGGCCGATCGTGGCGTCGGCGATGCTGACGATCTCGATGTCGGTGCCGCGGAGCGAGACCATCGAGCCCCACTGGCCGGCGTAGACGGCGTCCACGGCCGCCATGCCGAGACGAGTGGCGAGCACGCGGTCGTAGGCCGACGGGGCCCCGCCACGCTGGGTGTGGCCGAGCACGGTCGCGCGCGTTTCGATGCCCGTGCGCTCCTCGATCATCGGGGCGATCATTTCACTGATGCCGCCGAGACGGGGACGGTTGAACGCGTCGAGCCCCTTGGTGGAGAGCGCCTCGTCCATGTCGGCGAGCTTGAAGCCCTCGGAGACGACGAGCACGGGGGCGCGGCCGCGGTCCCGCACGTGCAAGACCCATTCGCAGATCTGGTCGATGGTCTGCGGCTGCTCCGGGATCAGGATCGCGTGGGCTCCGCCGGCCATACCGGCGTGCAGGGCGATCCAGCCGACGTGGCGGCCCATGACCTCGACGATCATGCAACGACCGTGAGAGTCGGCGGTGGTGCGGAGGCGGTCGATGGCCTCGGTGGCGATTTCGACGGCCGTGTTGAAGCCGAACGAGTAGTCGGTGGCCTCGAGGTCGTTGTCGATCGTCTTGGGGACGCCGACAATCTTGATTCCGGCATCCGTCAGGCGGCGCGCTGCGGTCAGGGTGCCCTCGCCGCCGATCGCGATAATGGCGTCGATGCCTTCCGCGTCCATGGTCTTCTGGATATTAACGGGGCCGCCGCGCTCGCCCTCGAACGGGTTGGTGCGGGAGCTCCCGAGGATCGTGCCGCCCTGACGGGACAGACCGCGAACGCTGTGCCGGTCGAGGGTCATGAAGTCGCCTTCTACCAGGCCCTTCCAACCGTTTCGAATACCGACGAACTCGGCATCGAGAACTCGAACGCCTTTAAGGACGGAGCCGCGAATAACAGCGTTCAGTCCTGGGCAGTCTCCACCGCTCGTGAGGATACCAATTTTCATTTGTGACAGCTCCTTCATGCACTATTAACCATGTCGGCGCCTTCACCGCCTCCTAATGATGGTCCCGGAATGGGCCCGTATTCAAATCAACGCCGGTGAGGGGCGCTCCTACAGCTCCCCGTCCAGTGCCTGGGTGAGCAGATAGATCAAGGCGCTCGCCTGCACGGAGTCGGCGGACGAGATCTCGTCCTCCGCGCCGTCCAGTGCGCGGGCCGCGAGGCCCTGCTTGCTGCCGATCAATTCGGCGATGCGCGCGTCAATGGTGTGGGCCGCGATGATCCGCCAGGCGGTCACGGGCTCGTCCTGCCCGATCCGGTGCACCCGGTCGATCGCCTGGGTTTGTTCGGCGGCGGTCCAGCTGAGTTCGGCGAGGACGACGTTGGAAGCGGCCTGCAGGTTCACGCCAACGCCGGCGGCCGAGAGGGAACAGACCACGACGGCGACGCCGGGGTCGTTGTTGAAGGCGTCGATCGCGGCCTGGCGGGCCATCGCGGTCTGGTCTCCGCGCAGTGAGACCGAGCGCATCCCGCGCTTCGCGAAGATCTCTTCTGCGGCATCCATCACGTCGATGTGCTTGGCGAAGAAGACGACCTTGCCGACCGAGTGGGCCAGCTGCACGGTGTAGTCCGCGGCGAGCCCGGCCTTGGCCTGGCCGATCTTGCGCACCATGGTGAAGACGTTCTCCCCAGTGGTCTGCCCCTTCGATTCCTCGAGTTCGGCGTGGGCGACGGCGCGGATGAATGCCGCGCGTTGCTCATCGGAGAGCACGGGCTTCTTCTCGTCAGGGTGCCGGGCGGCGACGAGGCCGTTGAACCGGGTGACCAGGCGGGCGGCGAGCTCGCGTTCGGCCTGGCGGATGGAGCGGCCCAGGTCGTCGTCGAGCTCGACCGGGAGGTCGGCGATGCGCTTGGCGGGCAGGTCGGCGGCGACGTCGATCTTGCGGCGACGCACGATTCCCATGTCGATCACGGCGGATCGCGCCTCGGCGTAGAAGCCGGGGTCGGCGGGGGTCAGCCCGGTTGCCTCGAGGCGCGCCATCAGCTTCGGGGTCGGCTTGTCGCCGTCGATCCAGCCGAGGAACTGCCAGATCGCGCGGAAGTCGTCGACGTCGTTGATCAAGGGCGTGCCGGTGAGGGCCATCAGTAGCGGGTTGCCGCCCGGGGTGCGGCGGCGGATCTGCTCGGCGAGGGCCAGCACATGCTTGGACCGCTGCGACTGCAGATTCTTGATGAAGTGGGCCTCGTCGACGACCATGCCCTTGAAGCCGAGCGTGCCGAGCCAGGTGCGGTGCCGGTCGAGCACGTCATAGTTGACGATCACGACGTCGGCGAACGCGTCCAGCGTCTGGCCGTCGCCGTGGATCACGGTGGCGCGGCGGTGCGGTGTCCACATCTCCACCTCACGCACCCAGTTCATCTTGACGACGTTGGGCACGATCGCGAGCAGCGGGTAGGCGCCGGCGACGGATGCCGCGAGCAGGGCCTGTGCGGTCTTGCCGAGTCCCGGCTCGTCGGCGAGCAGGTAGCTGCGGTGGCCGAGGCGGGCATGCTCCACGAACCGGGCCTGGTGGCGCATCAGCTCCATGCCGGGAGGCGAGAGCCGGTCGACGCGGGGTGCCTCCGGCAGGTCCAGGCTGGCGGCCTGGCCGCCTGCCCCGTACTCGAAGGACTTGAACAGTGGGCCGATGAGGTCCCAGTTCGCGAGCCGCCTGGCGGACACGACGGGGCGGGCCTGGGCCGCGCTGAAGTCGGGGGCGAGGAACGGGTTGGCCAGCTGCCTGGCCTTCACCGACTGCGGCACGACCTGGTTTTCCGCGACCTCCGGCTTGGCCTCCGGTTCGCGGGTGATGATGAGTTCATCGGGGCTGAGCTCGGCCCCGGATTCGAGCAGCCAGTCACGGCGGAATCGTTGCGCGACGGTGGAGACGCCGGCGTCGGGTTCGAGCAGAGTGATCAGGCTGGTGTCGCGGGCGGCCGTCTTGGCGAGGATCTGGGCGATGCCGTCGAGGCGTTTGAGCAACTCGGCGCGGTTCGCGTCGGTGAGTTCCTTGTCGGCCTTGACCCTGGCGCGTTCCTCGCGCATGAGCAGGGCGATGACCTGGTACTTGGTGCGGTTGGTCGGGCCGAGCTTGCCACCGGTCTGGGCCTTCGCCTCCACCTCGCGCACCTTGCGGGCGAGGATGGGAATGATCGGCGCGTCGTCGTCGCGCGATCGCGGCCGCTGCCTGGCGCGGCCTCCGGCCGCGGCACGGTTGTTCGAACCTGCGGCCTGGTGGCGGGTGTATGCCATTCTTCTCCAACTTCACAGCAGCACGGCAGACGAAGCCGCGCTCGTCGTGTTGCGGCATCCATGGATGCCGTTGCGATCGATACGCCGAACCCTGAATCGAACACCGCGTCAACCATTTTTGTGCTGCTCACAGTTTTCGTGGAGCGGCACGGCCGAGACGGTGACCGGGCTTTCAAGGCGCCCGTTCAGTCTACGCCCGCACCACCGGCCCGCTGCACCGGCACCTTGGTGAGCACCCCGGCGACGATGAAGACCAGCGCCGCGACGAATTGGGCCGACACCCAACCCTGGCCGTGCAGGTCAATCACGAAGACGGGGTTCCAGAGCACGGCGATCGGGCCGAGAAGGAGCAACCACCACCAGGACCGCGACTGCCAGGCGAAGACGCAGACGATCAGGGCGAGGATGCTCACCGCGTAGCGGATCACGATGTAGCCGGACGAATCGAGCAACGCGAGCCCGCCGAGCAGCGCCATGGCGCCCAGCAGGCCGGGCGCGAGCGCGGAGCGGGTGAAGGTGGGTGCGGCCGGAGTGCCCATCAGACGCCTCCCCCGCCGCCGCCGCCCCCGCCCCCGCCGACGGATCCGCCACCGCCCCCACCGGAGCTGGAGGAACTCGACGCCGTTCCCGACCAGGACGCCGAAGTGGTGCTGGCGAAGGAGCTGATCCCCGCCGCGAAGAATCCGGCGTTGAAGGCGGTGCTCCCGTAGTACCAGTCCGGCTGGGTGCCGCTCTGCATGTAGTAGTCGCCGAGCACGCCGGACCACTCCTTCTCCTGGCCGAACAGCACGGCGAACGGCAACAACCGTTCGTAGAGCTTCAGAACCTGGAGCGGACGATTGGGGTCGGCCGTTCCGGCGGAGCGGTCCAGCCCGGCTTCCGCGAGCACCGCTGCCGGGTCGGGCCGATAGGGCGACCGGAGGGCGCCAGCCGGGCTCTGCAGCATGCGCAGCCGGTCGGTTTCGGCCACCCCGATGTACAGTTTCACGCCCTTGAGATAGTCGCGCAGCTCTGAGCCGGCCGCGGTCAGCGGTCGCACGCTCCCGGCCAGGACCATCGTGCCGACCGCGCACAGGACGCCCAGCACCAGGATCAGCACCGGCCAGACTCCGCCGATCTCACTGGCGAGTCCGATGACGCTGGCGACGACCGCGACCACGGCGCTGGCGCCGGCGGAGAACAGCAGCCAGCGGCGGGTCGAGCCGCCCTTCTTCTCTCGCAAACCGTCGTCGAGCATCCGCTTCGGATTGGCCCGTTGTTCGGCCACCAGCGACGTGGCCAGACCGGTGTCCTTCGCCTTCAGGTCGCGCACCGTTCCGGGCGCAAGCCCGGGGAAGAGCTTGGCGAGAACGGAGCGTTCGGTGCGGTCGAGCCCCCCGGAGTGTCGAAGCTCGAGCAGGTAGTGGTTCTTGCCCTCGCCCTCGAGCACCCGCACATTGCCCCGAACGGCGAAGGACAGGAACAGCGCCGTCATGGCCTTGGCGGATGCCGCGGCGACGTCTCCGGCCTGGAGCAGGTTGACGCCCTTCGGCGGAAGGTACTCGGCGATGATGGTGGGCCGACCTGGCGCGTTCCGCCACCGGGTGGCCCGCTGCACGGCCGCCATGATGGCCGCGATCAGGCCGATCAGCGCCGCGCCGAGGCCGATGCTCGGGAACGGGTTCGCCGTGAACGAGGAGTCCCGGGGCACGAAGGTGCCGGATTCGAAGCCGACCACCATGGTCAGCCCCTGGTGCGGTTCGAGGGCGCCGGCTTCCACGGTGACCTCGCTGCCGTCCACCGATGTCGTCAGGCCTGCGCACGCGGCCGATGAGTCGATGCCACCCTGGTAGCAGTCGTTCTGGCCGGTCAGGCTGGGAAGGAGTTCCGGCGCCACGGTCAGCGTCGCGGAGACATCGCCGAAGGGCTGGACCCAGCCGGTGCCGTTGACCTCCCAGTAGAACTCCTCACCGGTGGCGTTGTCCGGCATGAGGGTGACGTCGATCTGACGGTAGGTGATCACGTAGGTCTGCGCCCCGTGCACGAAATCGTCGGCCGCGATCGTGACGGTGAGGAACTCCGGCCCGTCGTCGCTGGTCCACTCGCTCTCCGAATCGCGGGGCGTGCCGTTCTCGTCGGTGACGCTGACCAGGGTGAGCCCGGTGGGGTGGCCGTCGTAGTGGGTCGGGATGGCGCGACGGATGCCGTGGTTCTGGTCCTCGGCGGGGAACCGGGCGACGATGGTCTCCGTGGTGGTGAGACTGGAATGGCCGTCGTCGGTGAGGCCGAGCCGGAACTCGGAGTGCCAGGAGTCGAAGGTGAATTCGTCTGTGCTCGAGCGGAGCGCACCCGGGGCCGCCAGCGGTGCCAGGGCGGAAGAAGAGGCCGACGTCGAGGCCGAGGCCGGGGCGGGCGACCCGAGCAGCGCGAAGGCCCCAAGGGATACAGCGAGCACCAGTGAACCGGACAGAAGTAGGCGAACCAGTCGACGCATGCCCCCAACTCTACTCAGCGCCCGCGGGAGGCCAGAACAGTACCCCACCGGGGTATCAAGATTTGCGATACCCTAAGGACATGATCGAAGACATCAAGAAGCGCGCGCTGCACCGCGCCCGTATCCTCGAGGGCCAGATGCGCGGCCTGGAGAAGATGATCGAGAACGAGGAGTACTGCATCGACATCCTCACCCAGTCGCTGTCGATCCAGAAGTCGCTGGGTTCGCTCAACAAGCTGATCGTCGACAACCACCTGCAGACCCACGTGACGAGCATGTTCGAGGCCGGCGGCGAAGAGCGCGAGACCGCGATCGCCGAGCTGCTCAAGGTCTTCGAACTCAACAACAACCGAGGCTGACGCCCCGCGCGGCCGGCGTGCACGCGTCCGCCGCCCGCGCCCACCGCCCGACCCTGCCCCGCCCCGCGTCCGGCCGCGCGCACCCGGCC
>CAJDUC010000023.1_pt1 | contig 52988 bp, 54 predicted proteins | sample 7390041 | NCBI WGS metagenome assembly CAJDUC01 (sample SAMEA7055666, study PRJEB34461) | soil metagenome | biome: terrestrial ecosystem; feature: Peninsula; material: soil | place: Antarctica | collected 2016 | reverse complement strand
CGCAGGCTGGGCGGCGCAGGCTGGGCGGCGCGGGCTGGGCGGCGCGGGCTGGGCGGCGCGGGCTGGGCGGCGCAGGCTGGGCGGGGGCGGTCAGCCCAGGCGGTCGAGGTAACGCAGGATGATCCCCTCGCGGAGCGCCCACGGCGACACCTCGAGCTCGTCCACGTCGAAGGCGGCCATCGCCGCGCCGAGCACGATCCCGCCGGCGACGATCTGGAACGTGCGATCGGCGGTGATCCCCGGCAGGGCGGGGCGGGCATCAGCGGGCATGCGGGCCAGACGCGGCACCCAATCCGCGAGCTGGGAGCGGCCGAGCAGCATCCGTTCGCCCGAACCGAAGCCCTCCGCGGTCGAACCGGCGAGCTTGGCCAGGGATCGGATCGTCTTCGAGGAGCCGACCACGTGGTGCGGGGTGGGCAGGTCGGCGAAGGCGCCGACGGCATCCTTGAGCACCGAGGCCGCGTGCTTCCGAAGCGCGGTGACCTGGTCGGGCAGCGGAGGATCGTCGTGCAGGAAACCGATCGTGCTGCGTCCGGCGCCGAGGGGGAGCGAGATGGCGACGCTTGGAACCTCGTTGCCGCCGGCCGCGATCTCGAGCGACCCTCCGCCGATGTCGAAGAGCAGGATGTCCCTGGCCGACCAGCCGTACCAGCGTCGCACCGCGAGGAAGGTGAGTCGGGCCTCGTCTTCGCCGGAGAGCACCTGCAGGTCGACGCCGGTTTCACGTTCTACCCTGGCCAGCAATTCGGGCCCGTTCGTCGCATCGCGCAGCGCCGAGGTGGCGAACGGCAACAGGTCGTCGACGTTGTGGCGCTTGGCCAGCTTGGCGGCGGCGTCGACCGCCTCGAGCACGGCGGTGCAGCCCGCCTCGGTGATCTCGCCGTCGGGCGTGAGGTAGCGCATCAGCCGGAGCACGGCCTTGTCCGACGCCATCGGCACCGGTTGCGCTCCCGCGTGCGCGTCGACGACCAGCAGGTGGACGGTATTCGAACCGACATCGAGGACTCCAAGGCGCACGCTCCGACGATAGCGCCTCGTGCGGGTGTGCGGCGACTACGCGTCGGCTGGCGTGCGCTCCACGTCCTTGGCGGCGGCCTGTGCGCGAACCTGCCGACCGAGGGCGATGAAGAGGATCCCGAGCCCGATCGTGATCAGGATGTGACCCAGACCCGAGATGCCTGCGATCAACGGCGGGGACGTGCCGCCGGTCACGGTGATCACCCCGTTGGTGACCATGGTCGACACGGTCACGACCAGGCCGGCGCTGTACACCCAGAAGAACGGGGTGAGCAGCCCGGTGGCCGACAGGTCGAACAGCTTCTCGAGGGCCAGCACGCCGAGGAAGAAGAGCATCCCGAGCGCGAGCAGGTGGGTGTGCACGAGCGAGAGCTGGCTGTCGCCGGTGAATTGGTTCGCCTTGGTGAACTCGCGGTAGAAGAAGCCGGACGCCAGACCGGCGACCAGGCAGGTGAGGGCTGCATAGTAGAGCTTGGTCATGACTGTCAGGCTACGCGGTGACGGTGACGGTGGCGCGGCTGAGGCTCAGCGTGCCGTCGACCATGTTGTGCACCGAGTCGAGCATCGGAAGCAGGCGCTGGTCATGGGTGACCAGAACCGTGGCGGTGTCGTGCTCGCCGGTCAGGCGCAGAATCAGGTTCAGGATGCTCGCCCCGCGCTCCTGGTCGAGCGCGCTCGTGGGTTCGTCGATGACGAGCGCAGTGGGTGCGTTCATCAGCGCCCTGGCGATGTTCACGCGCTGTCGCTGCCCGCCGGAGAGCTGAGCGGGGCGCTTTCCGGCCTGGTCGGCCAGCCCGACGGCATCCAGAAGCTCCAGGGCACGGATTTCGGCAGCCCGACGCCCGCGCCGCCCACGGGTACCGTCGCCGAGTTCGCCCATCACCACGAGTTGCTCGACTGCAGTGAGCGCGGGCAGCAGATTGGCCTGTTGGAAAACGATGCCCACACTTTCCCGGCGCAGCTGCGCCCGCTCGGAGAAGGACAGCGCGGTTGCGTCAACGTCGCCGATTCGCACGGTGCCGCTGTCGGGGGAGATCAATGTGGAGGCCACGGCCAACAGGCTGGACTTTCCGGATCCTGACGGGCCGGTGACCCCGGCCACGATGCCCCGACCAACGGAGAGCGTCACATGGTCGATCGCGGTGACCCGGGAAACACCGTCCGGGAAAGTGAGGGTGACGTCGTCAAGGTGGATCATCGGTTGCTCCCAAGGGCGGTGAGGGGGTCGGTAGTGGTCACGGAACGCAGCGCGAAGCCGGCGCCCGCGAGGCCGAGGACGATCAGGGCTGCACCGGGAAGGAGCGTCGTCAACGGGCTGAGCACGAACGGCAGCACGGAGCCGGCGACGGTACCGAGCAGGGCGGTCAGGGTGATGCCGATCCCCACGCCGGCGACCAGCACGAGCACCGCCTGGCCGAGAGCGTCGCGGATGAGCATCCGGTCCGAGGCGCCGAGAGCTTTGAGGATGGCGACATCCGGTTGCCTTTGGATACTCCACACCGTGAAGAAGGCGCCGACCACCAGTGCGGAGATGCCGAACAGCATCGCCACCATCAGCAGGAGGGACCCGATCTCTGACCGGAAGGACCCCAGCGCGGTGAGCGAGGAGAGCACCCCGGTGGATTGAGTGCCGGTCGCTGCATCCGCGGCGGCGAAGTCGGTGCCGGAGCCGGTCACGGCCAGCACGGTGGCGTAGGGATCCGACTGCCCGGTCGCGGTGGCGACGGTCTGCCAGTCTCCGAGTTGTAGCCAGACCACGGGAGTGTGCGAGTACCACGCGTCGGCGGCGATCGGATCGACGATGAAGGCGGATCCGGCCAGGTCGACGGAATCGCCGGCGCGCACGTCGAGGGCCGTCGCAGCGGTCTCGGACAATACGAGGTGGCCGTCCCGTTCCGGGCCGTTCGTGCCGGTTTCGGCCGCATTCGGTCCCACGCCGAACAGCGCCACGGCGGTCGATCGATTCCCGGAGGAGAGCTTCAGCTGGCTGATTCCGAGCGGGTTGACGCGTTCGACCCCGTCGCGTTGCCGCCACGCCTCTGCGTCGGCCAGGGTTACGGCGGAGTCCGCGTAGCTGAGAGCTGCGTCTCCTGTCGGAGCGGAGAACACGATGCGGTCGGCGCTGAGGCCGGTGATGGCGGAGATGTTTTGGTCGGCCAGACCGGCGGTCAGACCGGAGAGGAATCCGACCAGCAGTGTGATCAGGGTGACGACGGTGCCGATGAGCACGAACCGTCCCCGGGCAAATCTAAGGTCACGCCACGCTACGTACACGGTCAGGCTCCTTCATCGGTCGCTCGCCCGGAGTTCCGGACGTTCTCTACTCTCGCCGCAGTGGTGGCCGACCGCATCGTGCGTGCTGACCCTCTTCGGCGACCCGAAGGTGGAGATTCCTTTCCACCTTTTGACGGATGCCGCCCGGCCGGGGGTCGCATACGCTGAGGGGGTGATTTGCGCGTGATCGGGCCCCAGGGCTCAGCCCTCAACCCCGTGTTCCTCGGTCTCCGGATCGGGCTGCACGCGCTTGTGCTCGGCTTGGTCGGTCTGGTCGTTGCCACGTCGATCTCGGCCGGATTTCCCGCGGCTCTCGTGGTGTCCTCCGTGGCCGTTGCATTCCTCGGCAGCTATGGGTTCGGGGCGTTCCTGGTTCGGAGCCTCCGCACCCGTTCGGGCCGGAGCACCGGATTCCCCGTGGGGTCGGTCGCGTGGCCGGTCGCGATTTGGCTGGCCGTGCTGACCGGGGAGTGGCTGGTGCTCGCGGCGCTCAGCGCGGAAGCGATCTACCTGGTTTTCCCTCTTTTCTTCCTCTACCTACATCTCCTGTCCGCGTGGCGGGGACCGGCAGTCGTGCTCGTCACGACCCTTCTCGCTATCCTCGCCTTCGGATACCAGCGCGGTTTCAGCGCGGCGGGGGTCGTCGGACCGCTGATTGGGGCTGCCGTCGCGGTCGCCATCGGGCTGGCCTATCGTTCCCTCGCCAGGGAGGCGAAAGAGCGCGAGGTGCTGATTCAGGAGCTCCTCACCGCCCGGGCGAGACTGGCGGCGGTGGAGCGGGCCGCTGGGGTGCAGGACGAACGCGGACGTCTGGCCAGGGAGATCCACGACACCGTTTCCCAATCGCTGTCCAGCATCGTGCTACTGCTGCACGCCGCGGAGCGGTCCGATCCGGGGAGCGACGCCTCCACCGTGCGGATACGGCAGGCGCGGTCCGCCGCGGCGGACGCCCTCGCCGAGACCCGGCAGTTCATCGACGAGCTGGCACCGCCGATGCTGCGGCAAGCGACCCTGCTCGAGGCGCTGAAACGGCTGGCCGCCGAGACCGGCAGCACCAGCGGCATCCGAATCGACGTGACCGTCGCCGGTGAATTCGAACCTCTCCCCACCCGCTACGAGACCGCGTTGCTGCGCATTGCGCAAGGAGCGCTGGCGAACGCGGTGCAGCATTCCGGCGCCACCCGGATCGACCTGACCCTCAGCACTCTCGATACCGAGGTCATCCTCGATGTGGTCGACAACGGGGTCGGTTTCGAGACCTCGTCGGGCCCGGCCACGCCCGAGAGCACCGGTCCAAGTGAGGGAATGGGCGTGGACGCAGGAACGGCCGGCCGCACCTCATTCGGCCTGCGCGCGATGCGGGACCGGGTCGAGGCGCTGGGCGGTTCACTCACGGTCGAGAGCACCCCGGGCATCGGCACGAGCGTAGTCGTCGGCTTCGAGGTGCACGAATGAGCATTCGCATCCTGATCGCCGACGACCACCCCATCCTGCGCTCCGGTCTGCAGGCGCTCTTCGACACCGAGCCCGGAATCAGTGTCGTCGCCGCTGTCGGAACACCGGACGACGCCGTCGCGGCGGCCGAGCGTCTTCGTCCCGACGTGGTCCTGATGGACCTGCAGTTTTCCGGCGAGTTTCGGGGTGCAGAGGCCACCCGTCGTATCCGGGCCCTACCTCACCCACCTAGCGTGCTCATCTTCACCAATTACGACTCCGACAGCGACATCATCACCGCGATCGAGGGCGGAGCGGCCGGCTATCTGCTCAAGGACACGCCGCCGGACGACCTGATCGCGGCCGTCACCGCCGCGGCGTCGGGCCAGTCTGCTCTGGCGCCTACCGTCGCCACGCGGCTGCTTTCGCGTGTGCGCAACGCGAGTCACACTCTCAGCGCTCGGGAACTGGAGGTCCTCGCCCTCGTCGCCGAGGGGCGAAGTAACACTGAGGTCGCCACACGGCTTCACCTGAGCGAGACGACGGTGAAGTCACACCTCGCGCATATTTATCCCAAGCTCGGGGTCTCCTCCCGAACCGCGGCGGTGGCCGCGGCACGACGAAGCGGACTACTGCGCCGCCAGTAGACCGCGCATCGCTCCGTCCCGATCAGTCGACCGCAGGCGAGACGAAACGCTGCCAGGCCCACGCACCCGTGCTGAGGGCCGCGAAGACGCCCGCGGAAACCCAGAGCAGCGTGGCCGTGCCGTCGCCGCGCCAGAGGGTCAGTGCGGGGGACAGGACCGCGAACATGATCGTGAAGGCGAGCACGGTCAGGCCGGCCCAGACGAGCGGCGACCAGGCAAGGATGCTGCGCCCACTGGTGCTTCCGAGCGGCACCAGCACGATGGCCGCCGACCCGATCGCGGCAAGCACCACGCTGTTGGCGATCTCCGCCCCGAAGGCGCTGGCGAAACCGGCGGCCTGCGGCAGCACGCCGAGCAGCAGCCAGCCCGCCACGGCGAGCAGGATGAGGCTCCCTGCGCGCACGGCCGCGAGTTGGCCACGCTGTTCCGGTCGCACGTCGGCCGCGATCGTCACACTGCCGAGGAGTCCGAACAGCAGTGCCGGGTGCACCTCGAAGACCCGCGAGGCCAGCGCCATCACCCCGACGAGCAGCAGGTAGCGAGGCAGGAAGGTGACGGATGCGCCGAGCCCCATCACCCGCAGACTCCACCACCGAGGCACCAGGGCGCCGACCGCGTTGACCAGCAGCAGCGCGATCGTGACCGCGGCCAGCAACCTCAAGTAGGCCGGCCGGCTGCCGATCGGACCGGACAGCATCACCAGCGTTGCGGCGGCGATCAGGGCCGCCGCCACGAGGAGCCAGCGGTGCACGAGCACGGTGGGCGCCCGCTCGAAGTCGTCCCTTGGATGGTTGCGGCCGGAGATCGGGGTCCCGCTCCACAGTGGGCGACCCGCACGGGCGCGGTTGATCGTGCCGCTGAGCAGCCGGGCCGGAATCGCGAGGAGGAGCAGGCTGCCCAGGGCGAGGAGGGCTGCGTTCAGCCACGAGAAGCCGGAGTCGGGCGGGAGCACCGCGGTGGTGAACTGGGTCGGGTCGTTCCAGCCGCCGCCGATCCCGGCCGGAGGCAACGCGACCAAACCGCCGGGCTCCCTCGGGTTCGTGCGCGGCGGCGCTGGTTTCGCCTCGTCCGGTGTCGGGCCGGGAGCCGGGGGCTGGGTCGCCTCGGTTTCGGCCGACGGCACAGGGAGCGCGGTGGTGCCCCCGGCACTCGGGGTCGACGCCGCAGTCTCGCCGTAGACCACGGTGATCGCGGGGCTGCCGGCGCTCATGTTTCCGGCCGGGTCCTGCTGCACGACTCGCACCGGGTAGGAGCCGGCGGCCACGCCGCCCGCCGTGCACCGCCAGGCTCCGCCGTCAACGACGACGGTGCACACCGAGTACGGCCCGGCGAAGACGGTGACCTGGGCGCCATCCTCCCCGGTGCCGGAATAGGTCGCTCCGCTGAGTTTTACCCGCGCGGAATCGGCCGGCGAGGCCAGGACGGGTGCGTCGGGGGCGTCCACGTCGAAGGTGAGGGTGACGGGGGAGCTCGAGTTGGAGGAGGAGGGCCGGCTGAACGCGGTCTGCTGCGCCGCCGTCACCTTGACCGGGCCGCTGGCCAGGCCGTCGCCGCCGAAGGTGCATGACCAGGCACCGGACCCGTCGGCGGTGGAGGTGCATCGTTGGCCGCTCCCCAATTCGGCGATCACGGATGCGTCGGGGTACGCGGTCCCGCGAACGACACCGTTGGAGGCGGCTTGGCCGGTGGGCCCGCCCACGACCTTCGGAGCCGCGAGCACGGACACGGTCTGCTCGGCCGTGAGCGTCGCATCCCCGGTGACGACGACACGAAGGTTCACCGTTGGGCCGCTCGGCAGCAGCACACGGGTGCAGGTCCAGGTGGTTCTGTCTTCGGCGGCCACGATGCAGAGCGGGTCGCCGCCGGTCGGAGAGAGCAACTGGATCTCCTGGCCGGCCGCCCGGCTGCCGGAGACGGTGGTGCTGCCGCTGCCGATGAAACTACCGGCCGGGGGACTGCCGATGGTCGGGGCCTGCGGTGCAGAGGCGGCCTTCTGGCTCGGCGTCGGCGTCGGGTTGGGCGTCGCCGTGGCCGTCGCGGTCGGCGTCGGCGTGGCAGTTGCCGCGGCCGCGGTGGCGGCCTGCGCGTGCGCCGAATCCGGCGAGGCGAGGGCCGCGGAGCCGGCGCCGAGCACCAGCGCGAGCACGAGTCCGGCCGTCGCGGCTCGCGAGTACTCGTTCCGTCGCGCGATTTTCCGTCGCGATGCGGCGAGCCGAGACCGAAGCATGAAATTCCCCCTGCCACCATTTCAGGGGTCAGACTCGCAAATGTCAACGACAATTACCCCGCGTGTCCTCGACGCGCCCCATTCGCCGCGGTGCGGCATGGTGCATACTGGCTCACGGATGGGTCGACGGTCCCCCAACCTTCGGCGAAGAGTGAGGTGTCGCATGGCCCCCGCCCGCCAGAGTGCACAATCGTCGGTACCCCGCCGAGACCCGACGGTGACCGGGTGAGCGGCCAGAGCGGGACCGCGCTCCTCGTCACAGCGCTCGCCGAGCCGACTCGCCGAGTGCCCGGCCGCTGGATCGCCGCCTTCGCCACAGCCTGGCTCGGCATCTGGATGGCCCAGCTCACCCCGATCCAACTGCTGCTGCCCGCGCAGATCGACCGTCGACTGCACCCGGAGAACTGGATCGACAGTGTCGTGGCGTTCGGTGTCATCTCCGGTATCGCGGGCGTCTGCGCCGTCGTGGCCTACCCGCTGACGGGCGCCCTCTCCGACCGGACGACGAGCAGGTTCGGCCGTCGTCGACCCTGGATCGCCGGTGGCGCGGTGTTATTCGCCGCGGCCCTGCTGCTGCTCGGCCTGCAGGGGACGCTGGTCGGCATCGGCGTGTTCTGGGCTCTGGCGCTCACCGGTTTCTGCGCGCTCACGGCCGCGCTCACGGCGACGGTCTCCGACCAGGTGCCCGTGCGGCAGCGCGGATTCGTGTCCGGCTGGCTGTCCGCGCCCCAGGCCGTCGGCACCATCCTGGGTCTGTTACTGGTCACCCTCCTCTTCACCGGAGCGTTCGCCGGCTACGCGGTCGTCGCCGTTCTGCTGCTCGTGCTCACCATCCCCTTCCTGCTGATCCCTGACGCCGTATTGCCCGGTCGGCCGGACCGGCTGACCGTGCGCGGCATCGTGGAGAGCCTGTGGATCAGCCCGCGCGAGCATCCGGACTTCGGCTGGACCCTGCTCAGCCGGGTGCTGGTCAGTTTCGGGAACGCCTTCGGCACCACCCTGCTGCTCTACTTCCTGATGTTCGGGCTCGGCGACGTGAACGCCGAGGACGACCTCATCCTGCTGACCGTGATCTACATGGTCTTCGTGATCATCGCGTCGATCGGCTTCGGACGCCTCAGCGACGCCCTGAATCGGCGCAAGCTGTTCGTGTTCGTCGCCGCCGGGTTGCAGGGCGTTGCCGCTCTCATGCTCGCCTTCATCCCGGAGTTGCCGGCGGCCATGGTGGCGGCCGGCATCCTCGGCCTCGGCTACGGCACCTTCCTCTCCGTCGACCAGGCTCTGGCCACCCAGGTGCTGCCGGACCCGGCGGCGCGCGGCAAGGACCTCGGCATCATGAACATCGCCACAGCCGTGCCGCAGGCGTTCGCCCCGCTGATCGGCGCGGGCGTCGTCGCCGCGGTCGGCGGTTTTCCGGGGCTCTTCCTCCTGTCCGGGGCGTGTGCCTTCGCCGGCGCCCTCGCCGTGGCGAAGGTGAAGGCGGTGCGCTGATGGGCCTCGATCTGTCTATCCGGCCGGTGGGCTCACCCTGGCTCAATCCCGACCGGTACTGGCCTGCCCTCACCGAGGCCACGGCCCACCTCGACACCCCCGTCGCAGCCCTGCACCTGGGCGCCCTCCGCCACAACACGGGTGACCTGCGCACCCGCGCGGGCGGCAGCCCCATCCGAGTGGCGACCAAGTCGATCCGGGTTCGGGGCGTGATCGAGGCGATCCTCGCCGTTCCGGGCTTCGAGGGGCTGCTGGCCTACACGCTGGCCGAAGCGCTCTGGCTGGCGGAGACGATGACCGACATCGTGGTCGGCTACCCGACCGCGGAGTCCGAGGCGATCCGCGTGCTCGGCCGGTCGCCGATTCTCGCCTCCCGGGTCACTCTGATGGTCGATTCGCTCGACCAGCTCGACTTCATCGATGCCGTGCTGCCTCCCGGTCGGCGAGAGACCGTCCGGCTCTGCCTCGAACTGGACTCCGGCTGGCAGTACCCGGTGCTCGGCCACCTGGGTGTGCTGCGGTCGCCGGTGCACACGGTGCGGGATGCCGCGGAGCTCGCCGCGGGCATCGCCGCGCGGCCCGGGTTCCGCCTCGTCGGGATGATGGGCTACGAGGCGCAGATCGCCGGGCTCGGCGACCGGCCGGCCGGCAAACCGGTCGAGGCCCGACTGATCCGCTGGATGCAGGGTCGCTCGATCGCCGAGCTGGCCGCGCGCCGGGCGGCCTCGGTGGAGGCCGTGCGGGCGATCGCGGATCTCGAATTCGTCAACGGCGGCGGCACGGGATCCCTGGAGAGCACCCACGAAGACACCTCGGTCACCGACATCGCCGCCGGCAGCGGATTCTTCGGCGGGCACCTCTTCGACAACTACGCGGGTTTCCGGCCGGCCCCGGCGGCGGCGTTCGCACTCTCCGTCGTGCGCAAGCCGACCGCCGCGACCGGCACCCTGCTCGGCGGCGGCTGGATCGCCTCGGGGCCCGCCGGTGCCGACCGGGCACCTCGGCTGGTCTGGCCGGAGGGCCTGGCCTTCGTGCCCCGCGAGATGGCGGGTGAGGTCCAGTCGCCGGTCACCGGCGCCGCCGCGGCGCGGCTCCGGGTGGGCGACCGGGTCTGGCTGCGACACACCAAGTCCGGCGAACTCAGCGAGCACGTGAACGAGTTCGCGGTGGTCGACAACGATCGCGTCGTCGACCTGCTGCCTACCTATCGCGGCGAGGGAAAGGCGTTCCTGTGAGCGCGAGCGGTGCCAGGTGGCGCAACTGGGCCGGCAGCGAGTCGGTCACGCCGGTACGGGTGGAACGCCCGTCGAACGCGGGTGCCGTGCAACGCGCGGTGGCCGCCGCCGCCCGTGCCGGCCTGAGGATCAAGGCCGTCGGAGCCGGCCACAGCTTCTCGGGCATCGCCGTGGCGCCCGGTGTGCAACTCGACCTGGCCGACCTCTCCGGGCTGGTCGCGGTGGACGCGGCCCGCGGCCGGGTGACCCTCGCGGCCGGCACCCGACTCCACCGCATCCCGGCCCTGCTCGCGCCGCACGGCCTGGCCCTGGCCAACCTCGGCGACATCGACCGGCAGACCATCGCCGGGGCGACCTCCACCGGCACCCACGGCACCGGCGCGCGCTTCGGCGGGCTGGCCACCCAGATCACGGCGGTCACGCTGGTCACCGCCGACGGCGGCCTGCTCCGGGTCAGCGAAACCGAGAACGCCGAGCTGTTGCCCGCGGCCAGGCTCGGGTTGGGTGCCCTCGGCATCCTCGTCGACGTCACCCTGCAGTGCGTGCCCCGCTTCCTGCTGCACGCGGTCGAGGCCGCCGAACCCCTGGACCTCGTGCTCGAGAGCTACCTCGAACGCTCCCGCACACTCGACCACTTCGAGTTCTACTGGTTCCCGCACACCGGAACCGCCCTGACCAAAACGAACACCCGGCTGCCGGGTGACGCGGCCAGGGCGCCGGTCGGGCGGGTCGCCGGCTGGGTGGACGACGAACTGCTGGCCAACGGCGTCTACCGGGGAATCTGCGCCGTCGGCACGCTCCTGCCGCCGCTGATCCCCGGCATGAACCGGTTCGCCGAACGGTTCACCGGTCGACGCGAATACACGGATGCCTCCCACCGGGTTTTCATCGCCAATCGCACCGTGCGCTTTCACGAGATGGAGTACGCGCTCCCTCGGCACGTGGTCCCCGATGCCCTTCGCGAGGTGCGGGCGCTGATCGAGGCGCGAGGCTGGCGGATCTCGTTCCCGCTCGAGGTGCGGTCGGCCGCCGCCGACGACCTCTGGCTCTCCACCGCGCACGGCCGAGCGACCGGTTACATCGCCGTGCACCGCTACCACCGGGAAGACCCGGCCGAGTACTTCCACGCCGTCGAGGCGATCATGCGCGCGCACGACGGGCGCCCGCACTGGGGCAAGATGCACGATCGCGATGCTGCCTCGCTCGCCCCGGCCTACCCACGGTTTACGGATTTCCTCCTGGTGCGTGACAGGCTCGACCCGGAGCGCCGCTTCAGCAACAGCTATCTGGAAAGAGTCCTGGGTCGATGAGCACCAAACCGGCAGGCAGCAACACCCCCGCGGGCCGGGCGTGGCCCCACCGCGCCCGCGAGCTGGGCGACCGTCTTCCCGACGGCTTCTGCATCGGAACGAGCACGTCCGCGTTCCAGATCGAGGGCGGCGCGCGCGACGGTGGCCGCGGCGAATCGAGCTGGGACCCGTTCACCGCCACGGCGGGCCGGATCGTGGACGGATCGAACGCATCCGTCTCCGCCGACCACTTCCACAAACTCGACGAGGACCTCACCCTGATCCGTGAGCTCGGCGCCGACGCCTACCGATTCTCCTTCGCCTGGTCGCGAGTGCAGCCCGACGGCCGCGGCGCGCTCAGCCGCACCGGCCTGGCCTTCTACGACCGTCTCCTTGACGGTCTGCTCGCGGACGGGATCAGCCCGATGGCGACCCTGTTCCACTGGGACACACCGCTGCGTCTGCGCGGCGGCTGGCTCGGCCGCGACACGGCGCTGCGTTTCGGTGACTATGCGCACATGCTCGGTGAGGTCTTCGGCGACCGGATCGACTCCTGGGTCACCCTCAACGATCCCGCCACCGTCTTCCTCAACGGCTACGCGCTGGGCACGGATGCGCCGGGGGAGACCCGCCGGTTCGCCGCCCTCCCCGCCGCCCACCACCAGCTGCTCGGCCACGGCCTGGCCGTGCAAGGTCTCCGCGCCGCGGACGTTCGCGGCCGGATCGGCATCGCGAACGTGCACACCCCCGTGCAGGCCGACAGCGGCCGGGAGGCCGACGAGGTCGCCGCCGCACTCTTCGACCTGCTGCATAACCGCCTGTTCGCCGACGCCACCCTGCTCGGCCGGTATCCGGAGCCGCCCGAACCCTACGCGCTCGAGCTGCGGATGCTCCTCGAAACCGACCCGGACGACCTCTGCACCATCAACCAACCGCTCGACTTTTACGGACTGAACTACGTGCAGCCCTCCCGGATCAAGGCCGGCCCGGCCGCGCCGAAGACCCCCGCCGGACCCCCGCGTGATCCCGGCAAGGCGGAGACGACCGTGTCCTTCCCGTTCCACGTCACCCCGTTCCGTGAGTTCCCGGTGACCGGGGCAGGAGCCGCGATCGCGCCCGAGTACCTGGGTGTTGCCCTCGGCGAGCTGAACACCCGCTTCGGCGACCGGTTGCCGCCGGTCTGGATCACCGGCGTCGGCGCCGGGTTCGCCGACGCGACGGACCGCTACGGAGTCGTCGAAGACCCGGCCAGGATCGACTACCTCGCCGAGCACCTCATCGCCGCGCTCGACGCCGTCGCGCCCGGCGGCGTCGCGAACGGGGTCGACCTGCGCGGCTTCGTCGTACGCAGCCTGCTCGACGGCTTCGAGTGGACGGCGGGCTACACCCAGCGCCACGGGCTGATCCACGTCGACTTCGCCGACGGCAACCGCAAGCGCACTCCGAAGTCCTCCTACCGCTGGCTCCAGCAGGTGCTCTCCGCCCGCTGACCGCCCCTTCTTTCCTCCCCGAACTGTGACTTCGGCACGCTTTTCGGCCCAGAAATGGTGCTCAACTCACAGTTCGGCGAGGCTTCGAGGGTGGGGGCGGGGCGGGGCGGGGCGGGGCAGGAGAGCGCTAGGGGGTTCGGCGGCGCAGGGTGATCGAGCCGAGCACGATCGCGCCGACGATCCACGCGCCGATGATCAACAGTTCCCCGCCGACGTACGCGGCATCCTGCGAATCGGTGGCTACGGCCTGCAGAGCGTCGATCGCGTGAGAGAGCGGCAGCCAGTCGCTGATCACTCGCAGGGCATCCGGCATCTGATCGCGCGGCAGGAAGATCCCACCGAGGAGGATCTGCGGGAAGACCAGCGCGGGCATGAATTGCACGACCTGGAACTCCGTGCGTGCGAACGCGCTCGCCAGCAGACCGAGCACCGTACCCAGCACGGCGTCGGCGACTCCCACGGCCAGCAGCAGCCAGATCGAACCCTCGATCGTGAGACCGCAGACCCAAACCGAGTAGCCGACCGCCACCGACGATTGCAGCACCGCGAGCAGGCCGAACGCCAGGGCGTAACCGAGGATGAAGTCGCCCTTGCCGAGCGGCATCGACAGCAGCCGTTCGAGCGTCCCGGTTCGGCGCTCGCGCAGGGTGGTGATGCTCGTGACCAGGAACATGACGATGAATGGGAACAGGGCGATCATCGCCGGCCCGACGGTGTCGAAGACCGGAGTGTCGGAGAAGATCCAGGCGAGCAGCCCGATCAGCAGGCTCGGCACCACGAGCAGGAGCACGATGGTGCGCGGGTCGTGCCGGATCTGGCTGAGCACGCGCCCGGTGGTGGCGAGCGTGCGTCGGGGGTTCATGAGGCGCCTCCGCGGTGGGCTGCCGAATCGGCCGAATCGGCCGAATCGGTCGCAGCAGTCGACGTTGTCGGTGCGGTCAGCTCGGTCGCCGCGGTCGCCGCGGTCGCTTCGGACGACGGATGCGCCTTGATCAGCGCGAGGAACGCCGCCTCCACGTCGTGGGTGCCCGTCGACGTGAGCAGCCCCGCCGGGGTGTCGTCGGCGAGCACCTCGCCGTGCCGCATCAGCAGCAGCCGGTCGCAGCGGCCGGCCTCATCCATGACATGGCTGGATACGAGCAGACTCGTGCCGGCGGCGGCGAGCCGGTGGAACAGGTCCCACAGCTCCACCCGGAGCACGGGGTCGAGGCCGACGGTGGGTTCGTCCAGCACGAGCAGCTCGGGCGAACCGAGCAGGGCGGCGGCCAGGGACACCCGGCTGCGCTGCCCGCCGGAGAGTGACCCGGCCAGCTGGCCGGCGTTCGCGGCCAGGTCGGTGGCGTCGATCACCCGGTCGATGTCGTCCCGGGAGGCGCCGAGCACGGCGGCGAAGTACCGCAGGTTCTGGCGAACGGTGAGATCGTCGTACACGCTCGCATCCTGCGTGACGTAGCCGACCCGACCGCGCAGCGACGCGGTGCCGGCCGCCCGGCCCAGCACGGTGACCTCCCCGGACTGCACGATCTGCACACCGACGATCGAGCGCATCAGGGTGGTCTTGCCACAACCGCTCGGCCCGATCAGGCCAACGACCAGGCCGCGGGGCACGCTCAGGCTCAGTCCGTGCAGCACCGGATGCCTGCCCCGGCAGGCGTGCAGGTCGCGCACGACGACGGCGGGAGCGGCTCGGTGCACCATGAATGTCATTATTCGCCGATCAGACTTGGAAGTCACCCCTCCTCAGCGGGTGATTCTTGGAGAGTGATGGGAAGTACATGAGAGCCTCAGGACGCGCAGTTATGATGGGCGTGCATCAGCACTTCTGGTGCCACGGGCCACCGCCCGCAATGCAGGATCGCAAGCCCGATCACCACGCTCAATCACAAGGAGACGCTGCCATGGAATGGCTCATCCCGGTACTCATCGTTGTAGCCCTCGTTGCCATCGTCGGGATCTATTTGTGGGCCACCTACAACTCCCTCGTCACGCTCAAGGTGCGAGTGGACGAAGCCTGGAGCGACATCACGGTTCAGCTGAAGCGGCGAGCCGACCTCATCCCCAACCTGATCGAAACGGTCAAGGGTTACGCGGCGCATGAGAAGTCCGTCTTCGAGAACGTCACGAAGGCTCGCGCCGAGACGTTGAGCGCACAGGGGCCGGCCGATGCGGCCGCTGCCGAGAACCACATGCAGACCGCGCTGAAGAGCATCTTTGCCGTGGCCGAGGCGTACCCGCAGCTGCAGGCGAGCCAGAACTACCTTCAGTTGCAGGCCGAGCTGGTCGACACCGAAGACAAGATCCAGGCCTCGCGCCGGTTCTACAACGGCGGCGTGCGCGAGCTGAACACGAAGATCCAGGTCTTCCCCAACAACCTCATCGCCCGCAACCTCGGCTTCACCCAGCGCGACTTCTTCGAGGTCGCCGACTCCGCTGCAATCGCGGAGCCGCCACGCGTGCAGTTCTAGCGGCAGGCCTCGATGTACAGTGCCATCGCGCGCAATAAGCGCAACACGGTCTTCATCATCATCCTGTTCCTGGCCCTCATCTCCGGCCTCGGCTGGATCGCCAACGCCGTCTACAGTCCCGCCGGCAGCTACGGCATCCTGATCCTCACCGTCGTCGTGGCCAGCCTGTACGCCTTCGTGCAGTACTTCATGGCGGGACGCCAGGCGGTCGCGATGAGCGGCGGCATCCGGATCAACAGCAAGGCGGAGCATCCGCGGCTGTGGAACATCGTCGAGAACCTGTCGATCACCACCGGCACCCCGATGCCCGAGATCTTCGTCATCAGCGACCCGGCGCCGAACGCGTTCGCCACCGGGCGCGACCCGGAGCACGCGATCGTGGCAGCGACGACGGGACTGCTCGAGATCATGACCGACTCCGAGCTCGAGGGTGTGATGGCGCACGAACTCGGCCACGTGCGCAACTACGACATCCGGCTGTCGATGGTGGTCTTCGGGCTGGTCGTGGCGGTCGGCTTCATCTCGGACATGTTCCTGCGGATGGCGTTCTTCGGCCGCAACAACAACAACAACGGCAACCCCGTCGTCATGGTCTTCGGGCTGGTCGCGATGGTCGTGGCACCCCTGGTCGCGAGCATGGTGCAGTTGGCCGTCTCCCGGCAGCGCGAATACCTCGCGGATGCGACGAGCGCGCTGACCACCAGGCACCCCGACGCCCTCGCGAGCGCGCTGGCCAAGCTGGAGGCCTACGGTCGCCCGATGCAGAAGCAGAACTCCTCGATGGCGCACCTCTGCGAGGACCGGATCGAACGACTGCACACCATGGGTCGCAAGTTCTGACCTGATCACCCCAACTGTCGACCCCGGTGGTCAGCCCGGTGGTCGAGCTTGTCGAGACCCCGCCTGGCCCCGGCCCCGAGCCTCTCCGCTAGCGCAGCTCGGCGGCCAGGCCCGCGGCGAGGTTGCCTCGCTCGACCACGGCGATCTCGGCCAGGCCCTGCCAGGCGCAGGTCTCGCGCAGCACGGCGGCGACACGTTCGGTCGTGTCGGCGGGCGCATCCGGTTCGGCCCACGCGGCCTGCACCCGCAGCACCCCGGACTGGCGGTCGTTCTTCAGATCGACCCGGCCGACGATCGTGTCGCCCAGCAGCACGGGCAGCACGTAGTAGCCGAACACGCGTTGGGGTTGCGGGGTGTAGATCTCGATCCGGTAGTGGAAGTCGAACAGGCGCAGCGCGCGCGCCCGCTCCCAGACCACGGGGTCGAAGGGGGTGAGCACGGCGGCGGCGTCCATCGTGCGGGGCAGCCGGGCGTCCCGGTGCAGCCAGGCGGCCTTGCTCGCGCCGGTCCAGCCGGCCACCTCCACGGGGATCAGCTCGCCGGCGTCCTCGAGCTCGCGGATGGCAGCCAGTGCCGGCACCGATTTCAGCCGGAAGTAGTCCGCGAAGTCCTTGGCGGTGCCGATGCCGTGTGCCCGCGCCGATCGGCTGATCAGCTCGCGGTGGGCGGTCGCCCGGTCGATCCGGCGGCCGAGCAGTTCGGCGGGGAACACCTGCTCGGGCAGCCCGTAGACCCGCTCGAATCGTTGGCGGCCGGCGCTGACCACGTCGCCCCAGCGGAAGAGAATCTCCAGACCGGTCTTGACGTCGGACCAGCCCCACCAGGGACCGCTGCGCTTGTTCGCGTCGTGTTCGATGGCGCTGGCCGGCAGCGGCCCCTTCTCGGCCAGTTCGGCCAGCAGCCAGTCCAGCATCGGCCGGTTGCCGGCGGCCCAGCCGTCGGGAGTGGCGGCGGACTGATCCCGGTAGTGCTGCATCCGCCAGCCGAATAGCGGCCAGGTGTCCAGCGGCAGGAACGAGGCCTCATGCGCCCAATACTCGGTGAAGCGGGCCTCGCGTCCGCTGGTCAGGCGGTCCAGCTGCGCCTTGTCGTAGCGGCCGAGGCGGCTGAACGCCGGCATGTAGTGGCTGCGCTCGAAGACGTTCACCGAGTCGATCTGCAGCAGCTCGATCCGGTTCACCAGCGCATCCAACTGACGGATGCCGGGCGTCGTCGCCGAACGACGGCCGAAGCCCTGCGCGGCCAGGGCGACGCGGCGGGCGAGTGCGGGGGAGACTGACTGGACCATCAGACCGACGATACTGCCCGCCCCGATGATTCGCCCGAGACACCCGGGCCGGAGATTCTCGCGGCGCGCCGGCTGCGGCGCCGCGAGAATCGGCGTGTCCGGAAAATCTCCGGTCCGGGGCAGACGGATGCGGGCATCCGTCGCCCGCCATTCACCCGCCGTTCAGCCGGGTGCCGCCCAACGGTCGACTGCCGCTCCTAATCTCACGGTGACCAGCAACCCGGCAACCAACTGCGCGTCGATGTGCGTGCGGCCTGTCGCTGGTCCGACGGAGGACAACTTGATCACCACACGCACCCTGGTCGCCTCGCTGGCCGCCACGGCAGCACTCGCCATCGGCCTGACCGGATGCTCCGGGGCCGCAGCGGGCAGCACCACCACGACCGACGCCGCGGCGGCGACGAGCCTGAGCGCCTTCGGCGACCTGTCGACCCTCGAGGCCGCGGCCACCGCGGAGGGCGCACTCAACGTCATCGCCCTGCCGCGCGACTGGGCCAACTACGGCGCCGTTCTCGACGCCTTCTCGCAGAAGTACCCAGAGATCACGATCAACGAGGCCTCACCGGACGGCTCGAGCGCCGAGGAGATCCAGGCCGCCGACACTCTCAAGGGTCAGGACACCGCCCCGGACGTCTTCGACCTGGGTCTGGCCGTGGCTCTCTCCAGCACCGACCGGTTCGCGCCGTACCAGGTCGCCACCTGGGCCGACATCCCCGACGCTCTCAAGGAGGCCAGCGGGTTGTACACCGGCGACTACGGCGGATACCTGGCCGTGGGCTACGACCCCGACGCGGTGCCGGCACCGAAGAAGCTCAGCGATCTGCTCGGGGCGGACTACAAGGGCAAGGTCAGCATCAACGGCGATCCGACCCAGGCCGGGGCCGCGTTCGCCGCCGTCGGCATGGCGACGGTGCAGAACGGCGGCACCGTCGATGACTTCCAGCCGGGTATCGACTTCTTCACGAAGCTGAACGCGGCCGGGAACTTCGTCAAGATCGACCCGACGCCCGCCACCATCGCCTCCGGCGAGACCCCTGTCGTCCTCGACTGGGACTACCTCAACGTCGGCTACGGCAAGAAGCTCGAAGGCCAGCGCAACTGGAAGGTCGTCGTGTTCAACGGCGCCGGCTACGCCGGGTACTACAACCAGGCCGTCAACAAGGATGCCCCGCACCCGGCCGCCGCCCGGCTGTGGCAGGAGTTCCTCTACAGCGACGCCGGCCAGAACCTCTGGCTGGCCGGCGGTGCCCGTCCGGTGCGCGCCGAGGCCATGACCGCCGCGGGCACCATCGACGCGACACTGCTGGGCGCCCTGCCCGCAGCACCGACGACCACCGTGGTGCCCGACCAGGAGCAGAGCGCCGCCGGAGCCGCCCTGCTCGCCACGAATTGGGCCGCCGCTGTCCAGTAGCCTCCGCAGCACGGCAGCGGCCTTCGGGCTGCTGCCGTTTGCGGCCTATGTCCTCCTCTTCCTCGTCGTGCCGACCCTGATCGCTGTCGGCACCGGGTTCTTCGACCGGTCCGGTGCGTTCACGCTCGACACGGTCGCGGCGCTTGGCAATCCGGTGGTGCTGGATGCCTTCACCAACTCGTTCGTCCTCTCCGCCCTGACCGCCGTGCTCGGCGCTCTCATCGGCGCCGGCGCCTGCTATGGCCTGCTCGGCGCCCGGCCTGACGGGCCGTTACGTGCCGTGGTCGACTCGCTCAGCGGCGTGCTCGCCCAGTTCGGCGGGGTGATGCTCGCCTTCGCGTTCGTAGCCACCATCGGCATCCAGGGCATGGTGACGATCATCCTGCGCGAGCGCTTCGGCGTGGATATCTTCGCCGACGGGGTCTGGCTCTACGAACTCCCCGGACTCGTGCTGCCCTACCTCTACTTCCAGGTGCCGTTGATGATCATCACGTTCATGCCCGCCCTCCACTCGCTCAGACCGACCTGGGCCGAGGCCAATGCCACCCTCGGCGGCAGCCGCACCACCTACTGGCTGCGCATCGCGGGTCCGGTGCTCGCCCCGTCGTTCCTCGGCAGCCTCCTGCTGCTCTTCGCCAACGCGTTCTCCTCCTACGCCACGGCCGCCGCCCTGGCCAGCCAGGGATCCCAGATCGTGCCGCTGCAGATCCGCTCCGCACTCACCAGCGAAACCGTGCTCGGCCGGGAGAACCTGGCCGGGGCGCTCGCGCTCGGGATGATCGTGGTGATGGTGATCGTGATGAGCGGATACTCGGCACTCCAGTCCCGCGCCGCCCGGTGGCAGCGATGACCGCCTCCGGGGTGCTCAACCGTCCCGCACGCGGAACCCGCAACGGTCCCGTCACGCAGGGCGGCGTCGCGCACGCACCGACGCGTGCCGCGCGGGCGCTGATCCTCGGGGTGATCGGACTGGTCTTCGCCCTGCCGATCGTCGCCATGGTCGAGTTCACCCTGCGCAAGGGGCTCGGCGGCGGCTATGACGCCACACGCTGGATCGCCCTGGTGCAGGGCGGCCTGACCGGGCAGTACCGGCAGGTGCTTGTGGCCCTCGGAAACTCGGTCGCCCTGGCCGTCGGCACGGTGCTGATCGTGCTCCTGCTGCTTGTGCCCACCCTTCTGCTCGTGCAGATCAGGTTTCCCAGGCTGCGCCGGGCGATGGAATTCATCTGCATCCTGCCGATCAGCATCCCCGCCATTGTGCTCGTGGTCGGCCTGGCTCCGGTCTACACCCTGATCTCCCGGCTCGCCGGCAGCGCCGTCTGGACCCTCGCCTTCGCCTACGGGATCACCGTGCTGCCCTATGCCTACCGGGCCATCCAGGCGAACCTCGACGGCGTCGATGTGCGCACCTTGAGCGAGGCGGCCCGCACCCTCGGCGCCGGCTGGGGAAGCGTTTTGTTCCGGGTGCTCGTGCCCAACCTGCGCCGGGGCATCCTCGCCGCCGCGTTCATCGCGGTCGCCGTCGTGCTCGGTGAGTTCACGATCGCGTCACTGCTCAGCCGGGTGAACCTGCAGACCGCTCTCGTCGTGGTCAGCAAGTCCGACCCGTACACGGCCGTGATCCTCTCCCTGCTCGCCCTGAGCTTCGCCTTCCTGCTGCTGCTCGTGATCGGCCGCCTCGGCGCCGAGCGCACCCGCCCACGACGACGCCCCATCGGAGGCCAGCCATGACCCGCAACACGCTCAACATCCAGAAGGCGCCCGGGTCAACGGACCGGGAAACCGCGCACCTGGGTGCGAGACCCGCAGGCGAGATTCCGGGACGGCGTGGTGCCGTCGTCGAGTTCTCCGGCGTTTCGAGGCGATTCGGCGAACATCGGGCGCTGGCCGGTTTCGATCTCACCCTCCACGCCGGCGAATTCGTCGCCCTGCTCGGCCCGAGCGGCAGCGGCAAGACGACGGCCCTGCGGGCGCTTGCCGGGCTCGAATCGGCGGATGCCGGCACCATCCTGGTCGACGGCGTCGACGTATCGACCCTGCCGACCAGCCGGCGGGACATGGGAATGGTCTTCCAGTCCTACTCCCTCTTCCCGCACCTGACCGCGGGCGAGAACGTCGAATTCGGGCTGCGGATGCGCGGGGTGGCCGGCCGGGAGCGCCGTCGCCGTGCCGCGGACACCCTGGCCCTCGTCGGGCTCGACACCCACTACGGCCGATATGCGCACCAGCTCTCCGGGGGCCAGCAGCAACGGGTCGCGCTGGCCCGCGCCCTGGTCACCGAGCCGCGGGTGCTCCTCCTCGACGAACCGCTCTCGGCCCTCGACGCCAAGGTGAGGGTTGCCTTGCGCGAGGAGATCCGGCGGATTCAGACCGATCTGGGCATCACCACCCTGTTCGTCACTCACGACCAGGATGAGGCGCTCGCCGTCGCCGATCGGGTCGCCGTGATGCGCGACGGACGGATCGAGCAGGTCGGCACCCCGGAGGATCTCTACTCCCGTCCGGCCTCTCCCTTTATCGCCGACTTCGTCGGCCTGAGCAACCAGCTCGCCGGAATCGTGCGCCACGGCTTCGCCGAGCTGTACGGCCAGAAGCTGCCGCTCGTGGACCCGTCGCAGGCCGACGGCGCCGTGTTGGTCGCGGTGCGCCCGGAAGACGTGGAACTGGCTGTGGACGGAACGAGCGTGGACGGACCGGCCGGCGTCGGGCTGGAGGGGGTCGTCGTCGCAACCAGCTTCCACGGTTCGCACCGCCGCACCCGGGTGCTCCTCGATGATGGGGTCGTGGTCTGCGTTCAACACGGGGTGCGGGTGCAGACCGTTCCCGGCGACAGCGTCAGGTTGCGCTTCTGCGGCGCCCCGGTTTCGGTTGAAGCCGTCGAAATCCCCGCCGGCGGTCATGCGCCGCGGCGAATACGGGAATGCCTAGAATGATCCGGTGACTGAATCCACGGTTAGACCAGGCTGGGGTGCGCTGCTGTTCGGGCGCAAACGGCGTGTGGACGCGTCGATCCCCAATGGAGTCGACGAGAATATCCCCGACAGCATCCGTCTGGCCGGCGCGTGGTCCTGGCGCTTGATCGCGATCAGCGCGGCGATCGGGGTCTTCCTCTTTGTCGTCGTGCAGCTTCGACTCATCGTCATCCCCCTGCTCGTCGCCGTGCTGCTCTCGTCCCTCCTCGTGCCGCTGGTCAAGTTTCTCGTCAGGCACAAATGGCCCAAGGGCCTCGCCGTCGCACTCTCCCTCCTGGGCACCCTCGCCGTCCTGGGGGGCCTGATCACGCTGGCGTCCACCCAGATCGCGGTGGGCACGACGGGATTGGCCGACCGGCTCGCCACTTCGTACGCCGGGCTCAAGGATGTCCTGCTCGCCTCGCCGCTGCACCTGACCGAACCACAGATCAACGACTACCTGCAGCAGGCGTGGGCGGCGATCCAGGCCGACAGCGCGATCTTCGTCAGCGGGGCCCTCTCGGTGGGGACGTCTCTCGGCCACCTGCTGACCGGGGTGCTCCTGACCCTCTTCAGCCTGCTCTTCATCCTGATCGACGGGGCCGGCATCTGGGCCTGGGTCGTGCGCATCTTCCCGCGTCGTGCCCGTGCCGCCGTTGCCGGCGCTGGAGCGGCCGGCTGGGAGACCCTGGGCAACTTCGCCAAGGTGCAGATCCTGGTGGCCTCGATCGACGCCGTCGGCATCGGTGTCGGTGCGGCGCTGCTGGGGGTGCCGCTCGCGGTACCGATCGGCGTCCTCGTCTTCCTCGGCTCGTTCATTCCCATCGTCGGTGCCGTCGCGACCGGCGCGGTCGCCATTGTGATCGCCCTGATCTTCAACTCCTGGGCGATCGCGCTGGCCATGCTCGGTGTCGTGCTGCTCGTGCAGCAGCTCGAGGGCCACGTGCTGCAGCCCCTGATCATGGGCACGGCCGTCAAGGTGCACCCGCTCGGCGTGGTGCTGGTCGTCGCCGCCGGTTCCCTGCTGGCCGGCATCCCCGGCGCACTGTTCGCCGTGCCGATCGCCGCCGTGCTCAACGTCATGATCAACTTCATCAAGCGCGGCACCTGGCGCACCGAACTCACGCCCTCGGCCGCGGCGATCACGTCACCGCTCTGGCAGACAGTGCCGCAAAGCCGACCCGGATTCCGCCCGAACGAGAGTGCCACCCATGACTAATGTTTCGCTCATCGGCCCCACCCTGGTCGACTTCGAGGCGGCGCGCGCCGTCGTCGCCACCGTCGCCAGGGTCACCCCGATGGAGAGCTCGCGGTACCTCACCGAGGTGCTTGGCTCGGCCGTTCACCTCAAGTGTGAAAACCTGCAGCGCACCGGATCGTACAAGCTCCGGGGAGCCTACAACCGGCTCTCCCAGCTGACCGACGAGGAGAAGTCCCACGGGGTCGTCGCCGCGTCGGCGGGCAACCACGCCCAGGGCGTCGCGTTCGCGGCCCGCGAGCTGGGCATCAAGGCCACCATCTTCATGCCGGTGGGGGTGGCGCTGCCCAAGCTACAGGCGACCCGCGACTACGGTGCGCACGTCATCCTGCGCGGAAACACGGTCGCCGAACCGCTGTTGGCGGCGGCGGCCTACGCGATCGAGACCGGCGCGATCCTGATCCCGCCATTCGACCACCCGGATGTCGTCACCGGCCAGGGCACGCTCGGCCTTGAGATCCTCGACCAGGTTCCCGACCTCGACACCGTCATCGTGCCGATCGGCGGCGGTGGGCTGGTCTCCGGGGTCGCGAGCGCGCTCAAGCAGCGTGCCGCGCGTGAGGGACGCACGATCCGCGTGATCGGGGTCCAGGCCGAGAACGCCGCCGCCTACCCACCCTCGCTGGCCGCGGGGGTGGCCACGGAGATCGTGATCTCACCGACCATCGCCGACGGCATCGCCGTGGCCAAGCCGGGGTTGCTCAACTTCCAGATCGTGCGCGACATGGTCGACGAGATCGTCACCGTCACCGAGGACGACACCGCACGCGCGCTGCTGGTGCTGCTCGAACGCGCGAAGCTCGTGGTCGAGCCGGCCGGCGCGGTCGCCGTGGCTGCGATCCTGGCCGGGAAGATCACCGCGTCGGGTCCGACCGTTGCGATCCTCAGCGGCGGCAACATCGACCCGCTGCTGATGCAGAGGGTGATCAGCCACGGCCTCGCGGCATCCGGTCGGTACCTCACCCTGCGGATCATGCTGCCCGACCGTCCGGGCCAGCTCGCCCGCATCTCCGAGCTGCTCGCCGAGGCGCACGCGAACGTGATCGAGGTGCTGCACACGCGGCACGGAGTGGGGCTGCAGATCAGCGAGGTCGAGCTCAACGTGAGCGTCGAGACCAGGGGGCCGGAGCACCGCCAGCACGTCGTGGACGTGCTGCGCACGGCCGGCTACGACCCGCAGATCGACTAGCCGGGGTGGGACGGGCTCGACCACCGTCGGTGGTCGAGCCCGGAGTCTCGTCCCTGGCTAGTTGCCGGCCCAGGTCTCGACGAGAAGGATCTCGACGTCGATCTCCTTGCCGTTCGGGGTGGTGAACGCCGTCTTCGCGCCCTCTTTCAGGCCGATGATGGTGGAGCCGAGGGGGCTCTGCTCGCTGAACACGTCCAGTTCGCTGCCCCCGGCGATCTCGCGACTGCCGATCAGGAAACGGGTTTCCTCGCCCGCGATCATCGCGGTGACGACGGTGCCGGGCTCGACGACGCCGTGGCTCTCCGGCGCGCTCCCGACCTCGGCATTGCGCAGCAACAGCACGAGGGTGCGGATGCGCGCCTCCTGCTTGCCCTGCTCGTCCTTGGCGGCGTGGTAGCCGGAGTTCTCCTTGAGGTCGCCCTCTTCGCGGGCGGACTCGATCTTCTTGGCGATCTCGACCCGTCCGACGGTGCTCAGTGCCTCAAGCTCGGCGGCCAGACGGTCGTAGGCCTCCTGAGTCAGCCAGGTGACCGTTGTTGGGGTAGTCATGGGTTCTCCTCCTCGTTCGCGTGGTGCGAGAGCGACCCGCAGGCTCTACCTGCGGCTATACAACGGACGCCCCGACGTAATACGTCAGGGCGAAGTCACCAGTCTAGGTCAGCCAGCACCGGTAAATCAATCCGGTATTGCTCTGCTCGCTTGTGCGGACAAGCTCGGTGAAGGCCCGTGAATACAGGTCGCTCGGCGGCAGGTCGATCACTTTCCAGCCTACGACCGTGAAGCTCTCGTTCAGGGCCTCGACCGCGCAACTCGCCGAACGGCCAACGGGGATGGATGCTTCGAAGGTGACGCTGACACTGTTCTCGTCGACGATGCTGTGCCCGATGTCCCGGGTTTCGAGCAGGGGCTTGGATCCGCCCAGGCCGACCCAGACGACCCAGCCGACCAGCACGGCGAGCAGGGTGCCGGCGCCGATCCAGAGCATTCGACGGTCGCGGAGCCCCCGGCCGGGGGCGCGACCGTACCGGGAGTCGAGGTTGCTGTTCAGGGCCACGGGGGATCCACACTCACTGTTCAACGATTAGTCTTATCTCAAGGTTATCTGGCAATTCGGAGGAGTTTGATGACACTGCGACTCTTGGCCGTGCACGCCCATCCCGATGACGAGTCGAGCAAGGGCGCGGCCACCTACGCCTACTATCGGAGCCTCGGCGCCGAGGTGATGGTGGTCAGCTGCACCGGGGGCGAACGCGGCAGCATCCTCAACGAGGAGATGGCCGGTCACGCCATGGCCGAACGGGACCTGGCCGGCCTGCGCCGGCTGGAGATGCGGGCCGCCCAGGATCACCTTGACGTGCAGCACCGCTGGCTGGGCTTCGAGGACTCAGGCATGAACGATGACGGCTCGGTCCCCGCGAATTCGTTCGCCGCGATCGGGTTGGACATCTCGGCCGAACCCCTCGTGCGCGTGATCCGCGAGTTCCGGCCGCACGTGCTCATCACCTACGACGAGAACGGCGGCTACCCGCACCCCGACCACATCCGCTGCCACTCGGTGTCGATGGAGGCCTACCGGGCCGCGGCCGACCCCGCCAGGTACCCGGATGCCGGACCGACCTGGCAGGTCGACAAACTGTACTACGACCGCATCTTCAACCTCGAGCGGGTCGACGCGATGTTCCTCGAACTGAGCGTCACGGAGCCGGAATCCCCGCTGTTGGAGCCGCTCGGCGAGGCACGCGAGTGGATGAAGAACTACCCGAAGCTGGCCACCACCCACGTTCCCGTGGGGGACTTCCTCGAGAAGCGGGACGCGGCCCTGCGTTCGCACGCGAGCCAGGTTCCTCCGGGCAGCAGTTTCTTCTTCTGGCCGAACGACCTCATCCGCCAGGCCTGGCCGTACGAGGACTTCCAACTCGTCGAATCGAAAGTTGACACCGACATGCCCGAATCCGATCTCTTCGCCGGCGTGCGGGACGACTCATGACCGTGCTCCTGCTCGCCGGACCGGTCGCCGGGTTCGTCGCCGCGAACACCCCGCCACCCGAGTTCAACCCCGACACGGTGACCCCGGGTCCGGCCGGTTTCGTCGCCATCTTCTTCGTCGCCGCCATGGTCGTGCTGCTGGCTCTGGACCTGAACCGTCGCATCCGGCGCAACACCTACCGGGCTCAGATCAAGGAACGCCTCGCAGCCGAGATGGCCGCGAATGCCGCCGCCGACGCCGACGCCGGCGCCGCCGACGGGGCACAGGACGCCGGACCCGACGCGACCACCGGCGGCGACCCGGGCAGCGCGGCGGCGCCCGGCCGATAACCGGTCAGGAAGCAGTGCCGCCGCCCCGGTCAGGGGTAGAGCGGGTGCGTCGCGATGATCAGGATGGCGACCCAGTGGCAGAGGAACGCCACCACGGTCAGGCTGTGGAAGATTTCGTGGAAGCCGAAGACCCCGGGCACCGGGTTGGGCTTCTTCAGTCCGTAGACCACTGCGCCGACGGAGTAGCAGAGCCCCCCGATCATGATCAGGGTCATCATCGCCGCGTTCGCCTGGAAGAAGTCGACGATGAACATGAGTGCGCCCCAGCCGAGCGCCAGGTAGAGCGGAACGTACAGCCAGCGCGGGGCCTGGATCCAGAACACGCGGAAGGCGATCCCCAGGATCGCGCCACCCCAGACCAGGGAGAGCAACAGGATCGACTTGGCCGGCGGGAGCGCCAGCACCGCGATCGGCGTGTACGAGCCGGCGATGAGCAGAAAGATGTTCGCGTGGTCGATGCGTTTGAGCACGATCCGGGTCATCGGCTTCCAGTTGAAGCGGTGGTACAGGGCCGAGTTGCCGAAGAGCAACATTGAGCTGAGCACGAAAACGAACGAGCTCCACTTCGCGGCATCGCCCCTGGCCAGCACGAGCAGGACGATTCCGGCGATGATCGTGACCGGGAACGTTCCGGCATGGATCCAGCCCCGCCAGGTGGGCTTGACATCATCCGTGTGGGGAGTGTCGTTCTCCATCAGCGGCAGGTTGGGAATGTCGTCCTCGGTGGCCATGTTGTCAGAATACGACAGAGCACATGCCCGGCGCGGCACGCGAGCTCCAATGTGGGCTACCGTAAACGTTGTGCGCAAGCGGCAAATTCCCTGGGCTCGGGGCCTCCTCTACGGGTTGTACCAGCGTCGCCTTCGTCGCGGGCTGAACCCGGACGTCCTGCCCGGCCACGTGGCCATGATCATCGACGGCAACCGGCGTTGGGCCAAACAGCTCGGCTTCGATTCGGCCGCCCACGGGCACCGGGCCGGGGCCGCGAAGATGCTCGAATTCCTCACCTGGTGCGACGACCTCGGCATCTCGGTGGTCACTCTCTACCTGCTCTCTTCGGACAATCTGACCAATCGGGCGAGCGAAGAGCTCTCCGAACTGTCCAAGATCATCGCCAAACTCGCGGAGGAGCTCTCCCGCTATCGGGACTGGCGGGTGCAGCAGGTCGGCAACAAGACCGGGCTCCCCGAGGAACTGGTCGCGGCCCTCGACGCTGCCGAGGCCCGCACTGCGGGCAAGAAGGGCCTGCACATCAACCTCGCCGTCGGCTACGGCGGCCGCTCGGAGATCACGGATGCGATGCGCAGCATCGTCGGGGCGCACCTCGCCAGTGGCGGCACGCTCGCCGACCTGGCCGAGACCCTCACCCCCGACCTGATCGGCGCCCACCTGTACACCGGTGGACAGCCGGATCCCGACCTGGTCATCCGCACCTCGGGCGAACAGCGGATCAGCGACTTCATGCTCTGGCAGAGCGCGCACAGCGAGTTCTACTTCGTCGAGGCCCTCGGCCCGGACCTGCGCCAAGTCGACTTCCTGCGCGCCCTCCGCGACTTCGCCAAACGCCAGCGCCGGTTCGGCAGCTAGGAGCCTGATGGACGCCATCGACCGGTTCGCACAGGGTTTTCTCGAGGAGCCCGGCTACCTCGACTACGCCAGGGTCGGACCGATGTCCGCGGCCGTCACCGCCGAGACGCTCGGCCAGACCGAGGTGCTCTCCCGGGCACGCTACGGAAGCCTCGACCACCTGCATGAGCAGGATGAGCGGCTGCGCACCGCTGTCGCGCACGCCACCGGGTTCCGAGCGGACCAGGTCGTGTGCGAGCCGAACACGACCACCGGCATCATGCAGGCCATGTTCGGCCTCACCGGGGGAGTGCTGCTCTCCCCGAATGATTTCCCGACCGTCCCGTTCGCCGCCGTCCGAGCGGCCGAGGCTCTGCGTGTAGTCGAGCCGGTCTGGCTGGCCACCGAGCACGGCCGGGTCACACCGGGGGAGATCCGGGAGCAGCTCACCCCCGCGATCGTCGCGGTCGCGGTCTGCCTCGTCGACTCCCGAACGGGCCACCGGGTCGACCTGGACGGTATCCGCCAGGTCATCGGCGACCGACTGCTCATCGTCGATGCCATCCAGGGCTTCGGGATCGTCGACGCCCCCTACGAAGCGGCGGATGTCGTTGCCTCCGGCGGCCAGAAATGGACCAGGGCAGGCTGGAGCACCGGGTTCCTCGCGCTCAGCGACCGGGCAGTCGAGCGACTCGTTCCCGTGTTCTCCGGTTTCGCCGGCACAGACACCCCCGAGCCGTGGGACGAGGTGTTGCCGCCGAGCCGGAGCGCGAAGGCCTTCAGAGTGAGCAACGGCGACCCGATCGCCCAGGCCCGCTTCGCCACCGCCCTCGAGGAGATCGCCGAGGTCGGCATCGGCAGCATCGAGGCCGCCGTGGCGGCGAACGTGTCGGAGCTGATCGATCTGGCCGATGAATTCGCCATCCCTGTGGTGTCGTCCCGCGACGAACGCGAGCGCGCGGGCATCGTCGTGCTGGAACCCGGCAAGGCCCAGCTGACCGTGCTGACCGCCGCGCTGCACAACCACGGCCTGACCGCCACGACGCGCAACGGTCAGGTGCGGCTCTGCGCCCACGCGGTGCTCTCGGTCGACACCGTCGACATGCTCCGCGGGGCATTCACCTCGTATGCCTCCGCGGCAATCTACTGAATCGGCACCTTCGGTCTCCGTGGTGACGGGTTGATTAACAGCTGACATCGATGGGCGTGTCGGGCTTCCCTTGGGAGGCTTCAGAAAGTAGCGTCACAGCATCAGGTATAGCGCCTGGTCGAGACGGCCACATAAGTACGGCTCGAGACCTTAGTGGCCAGCTCGCCAACACAATCCGTGCCTTCAGGGGCCGGGGTGGGAGTGGTTGTGACCGCTAATCAGATCGACCAAAAAGGTTCGCACCGAAGCATCAACGGCGCCGACCAAGCTGAGTGCACCTACGTGCTCGACACCTCAGTCCTGCTGTCCGATCCCAAGGCCATTTTCCGCTTCGCCGAGCACGCGGTGGTGCTGCCCGTCGTGGTGATCGCCGAACTCGAAGCCAAACGCAACGACCCGGAGATCGGCTTCTTCGCCCGCCAGGCCCTGCGGCTCCTCGACGAATTGCGGGTCAAGCACGAACGGCTCGACTTCCCGATCCCGGTCGGCGACGGCGGCAGCCTCCGGGTCGAGCTGAACCACTCCAATATGTCGGTGCTCCCGTCCGGCCTGCAACTCGGCGACAACGACTCCCGCATCCTGGCCGTGGCGATGAACCTCGCCAACGACGGCCTCAACGTGACCGTCGTCTCGAAGGACCTTCCGCTGCGGGTCAAGGCGGCCTCGATCGGCCTGCTCGCCGATGAATACCGTCACGAGCTCGCGGTGGATTCGGGCTGGACCGGGATGGACGAGATCACCCTCGGCTCCAACCAGGTCAGCGAGCTCTACGAGAAGGAGGTCATGCACACCCGTCTGGTGCAGGACATGCCGATCAACACCGGCGTGGTGATCCACTCCGACCGCGGATCCGCGCTCGGCCGGGTCACCGGCAAGGGCGAGATGAAGCTCGTGCGCGGTGACCGCGACGTCTTCGGGCTGAACGGCCGCTCGGCCGAACAGCGTCTGGCGATCGACCTGCTCCTCGACCCGGAAATCGGCATCCTGTCGCTCGGGGGGCGAGCCGGTACGGGGAAGTCGGCGCTCGCTCTCTGCGCCGGCCTGGAGGCCGTGCTGGAGCGCAAGCAGCACCGCAAGATCATGGTCTTCCGGCCGCTGTACGCGGTCGGCGGCCAAGAGCTGGGCTACCTCCCGGGCGACGCGAACGAGAAAATGAGCCCGTGGGCCCAGGCCGTATTCGACACGCTCGGGGCGATCGTCTCCGAGAACGTGCTCGAGGAGGTGCTGGACCGGGGCATTCTTGAGGTGCTGCCGCTCACGCACATACGGGGTCGGTCACTGCATGACGCGTTCGTGATCGTCGACGAGGCGCAGTCCCTGGAGCGCAATGTGCTGCTGACGGTGCTCAGCCGAATCGGCCAGAACTCCCGGGTCGTGCTCACCCACGATGTCGCGCAGCGGGACAACCTCCGGGTCGGCCGCTTCGACGGGGTCGCGTCGGTGATCGAGACGCTGAAGGGGCACCCGCTCTTCGCCCACATGACGCTGACCCGGTCGGAGCGCAGCGCGATCGCCGCCCTGGTCACCGAAATGCTCGAGGGAAACGAACTGGCCTAGCGCCACAACGGCGAGAGGCCCGGACGGCTGGCGAACCGGCCGTCCGGGCCTCTCGGTCGTGCGCCCGGAAGCGCTACCTTGCCTGCGGCGGCCGGGTCATGCTGAGCACGTCCAGGGCCACATCGAGCTGCTCGAGGGTGACCTCGCCACGGTCGACGAAGCCGAGGGCGATCACCGACTCGCGCACGGTCAGACCCTCCACCACCGAGTGCTTGGCGACCTTCGCGGCGGCCTCGTAGCCGATCACCCGGTTGAGCGGGGTGACGATGGCGGGCGAGGACTCGGCCAGCGCACGCGCGCGCTCGAGGTTGGCGGTCAGGCCGTCGATGGTCTTGTCGGCGAGCACGCGACTCGCATTGGAGAGCAGTCGGATCGACTCGAGCAGCGCGGTGCCCATCACGGGGATGGCCACGTTCAGCTCGAAGGATCCGGATGCGCCGGACCAGGCGATGGTGGCGTCGTTGCCGATGACTCGGGAGCAGACCATGAGCACGGCCTCGGGGATGACCGGGTTGACCTTGCCCGGCATGATCGACGAGCCCGGCTGCAGGTCGGGGATGTGCAGCTCACCGAAGCCGGCGTTCGGGCCGGAACCCATCCAGCGGAGGTCGTTGCACACCTTAGTGAGGCTGACCGCGATGGTGCGGAGGGCGCCGGATGCGTCGACGAGCCCGTCGCGGTTGGCCTGCGCCTCGAAGTGGTCGCGGGCCTCGGTCACGGGCAGCTCGGTCTCTTCGACGAGCATCTCGATCACGAGCTGAGGGAAGCCGGCCGGGGTGTTGATGCCGGTGCCGACCGCTGTGCCTCCGAGCGGGACCTCGGCGACGCGGGGGAGAGCGGTGCGCACTCGTTCGATGCCGAGCCGCATCTGGCGGGCGTAGCCGCCGAACTCCTGGCCCAGGGTGACCGGGGTCGCGTCCATCAGGTGGGTACGCCCGGCCTTCACGGCGCCGGCCCAGAGCACGGCCTTCGCCTCGAGGGCGACGGCAAGGTGGTCGAGGGCAGGGATCAGGTCGTCGATCAGTGCGCTGGTCACCGCGATGTGCACCGACGTGGGGAAGACGTCGTTGGACGACTGCGACGCGTTCACGTGGTCGTTGGGGTGCACCGGTCGGCCGAGGGTGCGGCTGGCCAGGGTGGCGAGCACTTCGTTCATGTTCATGTTCGAGGAGGTGCCGCTGCCGGTTTGGTACACGTCAATCGGGAACTCGGCGTCGTAGCGCCCGGTGGCCACCTCGTCGGCGGCCGCGGCGATCGCGTTGGCGATGTCCGCGTCGAGAACCCCAAGGCGGGCGTTGGCCAGGGCCGCGGACTTCTTGATCCGGGCGAGGGCCGCGATCTGCGCCGGCTCGAGTACCGAACCGGAGATGGGGAAGTTCTCGACGGCACGCTGAGTCTGTGCGCCGTACAGGGCCTGGGCGGGAACCCGCACCTCGCCCATCGTGTCGTGTTCGATCCGGAAGCCGGCTTCAGCGGTCTTGTCCACCACGGTGTGTATTACCTTTCGATTGTCAGACGGGGAGCGGGGAAAGTTTCAGCGTGCGTCGACCACGCGGCGGGGCCGCGGAATCAGACCGAACCGACGACAATGTCGGGTACGGCCCGGCCCTCGAGCAGCCGGTAGTTCGCTCCGACGATAGCCAATGTACCTTCTGCGACCGCGGCGCTGATCATCTCGGACCGTTCGAGGAGCTCGGTGACGGTGTCGCGCAGGTGCTCACGCCCTACGGCCAGGGCGTCGACCAGGTGCGGGTCGATCGGTTTCACGCCAGGAACCCCGCTCACCCGGCGCACGGCGGGCACGATTTTCTCGATGATCTTCGCGATGTGCACGGGCAAGGCACCGGCGTCCGGCGCCTGCGAATCGATGGCGGCCTGCACGGCTCCGCAGCCGTCGTGACCGAGCACGAGGATCAGCGGAACCCGCAGCACCGCCACGGCGTATTCCAGCGATCCGAGCACAGAATCGGAGATGACCTGGCCGGCGTTGCGCACGACGAACAGGTCGCCGAGGCCCTTGTCGAAAATGATCTCCGCCGCCAACCGCGAATCACTGCAACCGAAGAGGGCGGCGTCGGGAGTCTGCTCGACGGCGATTTCGGCCCGGCGGTCGACGTCCTGCCGTGGATGCCGGGGTTCCCCATTCACGAAGCGCTCGTTGCCGCGCTGGAGTTCGCCCCAGACCTTGGCCGGCAGAGCGGTGGTGTCGTTGTTCCCGGTCATTCCTGGCCTCCCGTGGTGCCTGTGCTGTTGGCGGTGATCTGTCCGGCCAGCGCGCCGGCCAGCTCCTCGAATTCGGTCTCGTTCGCTGTGCCGACGAGCAGGTAAACGCTCGTCCCGGCCTCGGTGACCAGGGCGTAGTCGAAGTTGCCACGGTCCTCGACCGGGGCGGTATTGCGGTACACGTCCCAGGTGACGCCATCGACGACCCGGGTGTCGGATGCCGGAGCGTTCTTGAGCTGGGCGGCAAGCCAGGACGGGTTTGCGCCGAGGCCCTGGGTCAGCCCGATGAACTCGTTGCCTTTGGTGAGCAGGCCGATGTACCAGGACGGGATCTTGTCGGAGCCGCCGACGCGCCACTGGGCCGCGTTGGCGCGCCAGCCGTCCGGAAGCTCGGGCACCAGCAGCGGTTCGTCGATGCCGGTCTGCAGTTGCCCGGCCACCGAGGCGAAGTCGACCGGGCGGTCCATCGGGGCCTCGCTGCGCGGCACGAGAAGCACCAGAACGGCCACGGCGGCCACGCTCACCAGCAGCGACAGCACCAGGTTGTTGACGGTCTTGCGTGCCCGGTAATTGCGGGAATTGTCGGCGAGTCGAACCCGGGTCTCCTCCGGCGTCTCCGGGCGGCCGAGTTCGGCGACGACCCGGGGTGCGCGTTTCGCGGCACTCATCCGGCGGATGCGGCGGTGTCGGTCTGGCCGGCGCGCGCGGCATCCAGCCTCGCCTTCGCGCCGATCAGCCACTCCTCGCACCGGCGGGCGAGGGCCTCGCCGCGCTCCCACAGGGCGAGGGACTCCTCCAAAGTGGCGGCGCCCTGCTCGAGGGCGTTCACCACGCGCACGAGTTCGTCCCTGGCCTGTTCGTAGCTCAGCGCGGAAAGGTCGTCTGCTGGCGAGGTCATGGAATCCATTCTATTTCGACGCAATCAGGTCGGCGGTCTCGTCGATGGTGTCAGCTGTGTCGTGCGTGCGTGCGGACACGGTGCCGTCCGCGAGGGTGATCAGGAGTTTCGTGGCCGGCGGGGCCTGGTCGGGGCGACGGAGCACGTGGCCGTCGGGGAGCTGCACGATGGCATAGCCCCGGTCGAGTGTGCCCTGCGGCGACAGGGCGCGGAGTTGGGAGCGCAGGTCGACGATCGTGGCGCCCGCCCGCTCCACCGCCCGGTCGACGAGCTCGGTGCCACGCGCCACGTAGCGGGTGAGGTCTTCGGCGCGGGAATCGATGATCCAGCCCCGGGAGCTCAGCACGGGCCGGGAGCGAAGCTGGCCGATCCGGTCGATCTCGGTGGCGATCAGGCCCGTCAGCCGGGTGCTGATCCGGGCTCGGGCCTGTTGCACCCGATCGAGCTCGTCGGAGACGTCGGGCACGACGCGCTTGGCGGCATCCGTCGGCGTCGACGCGCGCAGGTCGGCGACGTCGTCGAGCAGCGGCCGGTCCGCCTCATGGCCGATCGCGCTGACCAGCGGTGTGGCACAGGCCGCGGCCGCGCGAACCACCTTTTCGTCGCTGAAACCGAGCAGGTTCTGAAAGTCGCCGCCGCCGCGGGCGACGATGATCACGTCGACCTCCGGGTCGGCGTCGAGCGCCTGGATGGCCCCGGTCACCTCAGTCACCATCCGGTCGCCCTGCATCGCGGCGTGGACGACGCGGAAGTTCACGGCCGGCCACCGCAGTTGGGCGTTGCGGATGACGTCCTTCTCAGCATCGGAATCCTTGCCGGTGACCAGGCCGATGCAATGCGGAAGGAACGGGAGGGGCGACTTACGAGAGGCATCGAACAATCCCTCGCCGGCCAGCTGTTTGCGCAGCCGTTCGAGCCGTTCGAGCATGTCGCCGAGGCCGACGTGGCGCAGCTCGAAGACCTGCATCGTGAGCGTGCCGCCCTTGATCCAGTAGTTGGGTTTGACCAGCGCGATCACCCGGTCGCCCTGCTTGAACTCGTCGGTCAGCCTGGACTTGACGGAGGACCAGACCGTGAAACCGACGGTGGCATCCTCGGAGAGGTCCTTGAGCTTGCCGTAGACGTTGCCGCCGCTGACGCCCCACTGGGTGATCTCGCCCTCAACCCAGGCCGTGCCGAGTCGTTCGATATAACCGCGGATCTTGTTCGCCAGCAGCGCGACCGGCCACGGTGCCTCGACGGTGGGCGGTGCATCCTGCATCAAACGTTCCTCCCACAGCAGTCCTGCGCGGCACGCTTAGACTGGAAGCGTGACTATTCGTACGGATTCGCCCGTAATCGGCCTTGGCATGCCACGTATTCCGAGCGCACGCAACAGGCTCAAGGATACCCCCGTGAACGGAGCGAAGCGGGTCTTGCTCGCCGCCCCGCGCGGTTACTGCGCCGGTGTTGACCGTGCCGTGATCGCTGTGGAGAAGGCCCTGGACCTCTACGGCGCACCCGTCTACGTGCGCAAGCAGATCGTGCACAACGTGCACGTCGTCTCCGAATTGGAGAAGAAGGGCGCCATCTTCGTCGAGGAAGTCGACGAGGTGCCATCCGGGTCCCACATCGTTTTCAGCGCCCACGGCGTCTCGCCCGCGGTCGTCAACGCTGCAGCGGACCGGGGACTGCTCGCCATCGACGCCACCTGCCCGCTCGTCACCAAGGTGCACCGCGAGGCCGTGCGCTTCGCCAGGGACGACTTCGAGATTCTCCTGATCGGCCACGAAGGCCATGAAGAGGTCGAAGGCACCGCCGGTGAGGCGCCGGAGCACACCACCCTGGTCGGCAGCCCCGACGAGGCCGACACCATTCAGGTGCGCAACCCGGAGAAGGTGGTCTGGCTGTCGCAGACCACGCTGAGCGTTGACGAGACCATGGAAACCGTGCGCCGCCTGCGCGCGCGGTTCCCCCTGCTGCAGGACCCGCCGAGTGACGACATCTGCTACGCCACCCAGAACCGCCAGGTGGCGATCAAGAAGATCGCCGAGGACTCCGACCTCGTCATCGTGGTCGGTTCGGCGAACTCGTCCAACTCGGTGCGCCTGGTCGAGGTGGCCCTCGAATACGGCGCCCGCGCCGCCTACCGGGTCGACTACGCCAGCGAGGTCAAGCAGGAGTGGCTCGACGGTGTGGTCACGGTCGGGGTGACGAGTGGGGCATCCGTGCCGGAGGAGCTCGTGCACGAACTGCTCGCGGCGCTCGAGGATGCCGGCTATGGCAGCGTGCAGGAGGTGAAAACGGCCGAGGAAGACCTGTTGTTCTCGCTTCCGAAGGAACTGCGCAAGGACCTGGCCGGCAACAAGGATTCCCGCGCACTCGGCGGGCGAGTCATCCGCATCGACTAGAAGCCGAGGGTAGGGGGCCGGTTGGGGCGCCGGCACCTTCCGTGGCCGACGGCTACGGCTGGCTGTAGTAGTTGAGCAGCGTCGGGTCGGTGGCGAGGATCACGGACATGAAGACGAAGATCACCACGAAGGCGACGACGGCTCCGATCAGCGGCAGGTAGAACGCGCGCTTGCCGCGCACGAGCAGCAGGATCGCGGCCGCCGCGGAGGCGAGCCAGACGACAGCCTCCGTGATGCTGCCGGCGGTGATCAGCCCGGCCACGCCGGCGGCGGGGGTGTAGTCGCCGAGGTCCGACTGCGTGTACAGCATCTGCACGGCCTCGGGCAGCGCGCCGAGAACTCCGATCGTGAAGAACGTGCCGAGGAGCCCGAGGATCAGGAGTGAGAGGGTCAGCGGCCGGTCCCAGGTGGGAACGCTGCCGGGAGGCCGGACCGCGGTTTGCTGCGGGCCCGGCATTGCTGGTGGTGCCGGCGGGGTCGGCGCGACGGCGTCGGGGGCCGGAGTCCAGCTCCAGCCCTCCGGCGCCAGTTCGCCATACTGCGGGCGAGGCCGGGAATCCTCCGGCGGGGTCCCCGCCGGTGTCGACTGTGAATTCTCGGCCATCGTCATCCCTGGTGCTAGCTGTTCGAGTGTCCGGCGGAACCGAGCTGGCGGGTGGCCTCGCCGACGCGGGCGGCCATGGCCGTCTCGGCAACCTTGCCCCAGGCGCGCGGGTCGTAGACCTTCTTGTTGCCGACTTCGCCGTCAACCTTGAGCACGCTGTCGTAGTTGCTGAGCATGTACCCGGCGACGGCGCGCGTGAACGCGTACTGCGTGTCGGTGTCGATGTTCATCTTCACGACGCCGTTGGCAACGGCCTCGGCGATCTCGGCGTCGGTCGAGCCCGATCCGCCGTGGAAGACCAGGTCGAGAGGCTTCGGGCCGGTGCCGAATTTGGCGGCGACGCCGTCCTGGATCTCCTTGAGCAGTTCCGGGCGCAGCTTGACGTTGCCGGGCTTGTAGACGCCGTGCACGTTGCCGAAGGTCAGCGCGGCCATGTAACGGCCGTTCTCGCCCATGCCGAGCGCGTCGATCATGGCGAGTGCGTCGTCGAGGGTCGTGTACAGGTTCTCGTTGATGTCGCCCTCGACGCCGTCTTCTTCGCCGCCGACTGCGCCGATTTCAACCTCGAGGATCGCGTCGATCGCCTTGGTGCGCTTGATGATGTCCTTGGCGATTTCCAGGTTCTCGCCGAGCGCGATGGCCGAGCCGTCCCACATGTGCGACTGGAAGATCGGGTTGCGACCGGCCTTGACCTCTTCTTCGGAGGCGGTGATCAGCGGAAGGACGAAGTCCTCCAGGGCGCCCTTGGGGCAGTGGTCCGTGTGCAGGGCAACGGTAACGGGGTAATTGTCGGCGACGGACTGCACGAAGCGCGCCATCGCGAGCGCACCGGCTGCGCGGTTCTTGACCGTGTGGCCGGCGAAGTAATCTGCGCCACCGGTGGTGACCTGGATGATGCCGTCTGAGCCGGCCTCGGTCAGACCCTGTAGTACGGCGTTAATGCTCTGAGAGGACGAAACGTTGAACGCGGGGTACGCGAACCCATTCGTCTTGGCCTTGTTGAGCATCTCTGCATACTGGTCTGGGGTTGCGATGGGCATTGTTGTGTCTCCTCGGTTGAACCGTTTCGGTCCTTCAATACTACCGAGGGAGGGTGCTCGGGCGTACGAGACCGGGGGCCCGATCGAGAACCCGGGCGCTAGGCTGAAGTCGGCAGCGCCGATCCACCGGCGCCGGCCCAACGACGGGTCACGCCACTGCCGCACTCTTCGTCCGGGAAGGACCATCTGTGAACAGCCCCGAAATCGCCCCCAATTTCACCCATCCAGACCGCAACCTGGCCATGGAACTGGTGCGCGCTACCGAGGCGGCCGCGATCCGCGCGGTTCCGTTCATCGGTCGCGGCGACAAGAATGCCGCTGACAAGGCGGCCGTCGACGCCATGCGCGTCTTCCTCGGCACCGTCAACTTCGATGGCCTCATCGTCATCGGGGAGGGCGAAAAGGACGAAGCCCCCATGCTCTTCAACGGCGAACGCGTGGGCAACGGCCGCGGCCCGTCCTGCGACATCGCCGTCGACCCGATCGACGGCACGAGCCTCACCGCCGCCGGTCGCCAGAACGCCCTGTCCGTGATCGCGGTCTCCTCGCGTGGAACCATGCTCGACGCGTCCTCCGTGTTCTACATGGACAAGATCGTCACCGGTGGCGCGGGCCGCGGTGTCGTCAGCCTCGACCAGTCGATCGGCGACAACATCCGCGCGCTGTCACAGAAGACCGGCAAGCCCGTCGGTGAGATGGTTCTCGCCGTGCTCGACCGGCCGCGTCACGCCGGCCTGATCGACGAAATCCGCAGCGCAGGCGCCGGAACCCGGCTGATGAGCGACGGCGACGTCGCCGGCGGCATCAACGCGGCTCGCTGGGAGACGCGCATCGATATGTGCGTCGGCATCGGCGGTAGCCCGGAAGGCATCACCACGGCGTGCGCGCTCAAGGCAATCGGCGGCTACATGCAGGGGCGTCTCGCCCCGAAGGACGATGCGGAGCGCGCTGCGGGCATCGCCGCAGGCCTCGACATCGACAAGCTGCTCGAACTCGATGACATGGTCAGCGGCGACAACACGTTCTTCGTCGCGACGGGCGTCACGGATGGCGGACTCGTCGACGGTGTGCGCCGTCTGGGGCCGGTCATCCGCACCGAGAGCATCGTGATGCGGTCGAAGTCGGGTACCACCCGCCGGGTGATCGGCGAGCACCTCGCTTCGAAGTGGCTCTAGGGTCTACCCGGCGGCAGGCCGGTGGCCCGCCTCCATTCTGAGGGTCGGCGGGTCGGTCAGAGGCCGAGTTGGTTCCTGAATCACCGGTTCGCTCGCGCCTTGTAGCGGAGTGCAGCACTCGTCATGGAACAGTTCACTATCGCCCACACCGATCCACGTCGGAGGGAGGCCGGCGCCCGCTCTGCAGTGGGTGAGCAATTCGGGGTTGAGGAACCGGCCGGCGTTGAGGGACCGGCCGGCATTGAGGAACCACAATGCCGCAGCGGCAACGGGCGCCGCGATGCGCATGAGCAGCTCGAGCAGCCGAGACAGTCAGAAAAGAACACCGGTTCGATCAAGTACATAGGCGAGCACTTCTGAGCGCTTCTACATAGGCGAGCACTTCTGAGCGCTTCAACACCCATATTCTGAGTTCATGACGTCTGCAGAAAACGGTCGAAGTCAAGTCGCGCTCTATCGCTCTTGGCTGCCACGAATCACCAGCGCGGTTTTGGTGGACCTCCGGTTGTGGATGCTGGGGTTCGGCTTGCTGATCGGCCTGGCGTTTCCGTTTGTCGTGGTTCTGCTGGGGGTGCCGCAGGAAGACGCTCTGACGCCGAGTTTTTTCATCGCGACTTTGATCGCGGGCTTGGTGGTCGCTGAGGTCAATCATCTGCTTGCCCGGACTGTTGTAGGAGTGCGGCTACGGTCCCTCGCCGCTGGGATGAGGCTCGTGGAAGCTTCCCTGGCCGAGGCTACGACCAGTCACGAATGGGCCAAATGCGACCCGACCACGTGTTCGGTGGCCGTGGACTCGACCGACGATCTGGGAGAAGTGGCCACCTCGTTCAACCGTCTGGTCGCAGCGTTGGCCGCGAGCCATCAGGTGGGCGAAGGGGTCACCTCACTTTCGAGAACGTTCGCTGCCCACGTGGAGCTGGCTGCGATGACGGAGGGGACACTGCGTGAGTTGTCCATCCGTACCGGCTGCGACGCGGCCGCCTTGTTGGTGGTCAGCAAGGGACGTCTTGAACTTGCCGGCTCCAGTGGTATCCGCGACGCTGAGAAATTGGCGTCAACTGAGTCAGTGTTGGCCGCAGCGCACACGGGAATGCCCAGAATTCTTCAATTGCCCCGTGATGTCCTCGTCAATGGTTCGCTGGTCGACTTCATCCCACAGGAGGTTCAGGTTCTCCCGGTGCTCTATGGCGTGGTTCCTGTCGGCGTGCTCGTGGTGGCCTTCTCGCAGCCAAGCAGCGCGGAGACTGGGGCCATCCTGAACACCGCGCTTCCCGGACTTGCTGTCGCGTTGAAAAACTCCCTGAACCACGAGGACCTGCAACGGGTCTCCGCGCTGGATTCACTGACGGGTGTCTACAACCGGCGGTTCGGCCTCCAGCGACTCACCGAGGAGTTCGGCCGCTCCACTCGCTCATCGGATCCCCTCGGCGTTCTCATGCTTGACCTGGATCATTTCAAGGCCGTCAACGACACATACGGTCACGTGGTCGGTGACCGGGTTCTTCAATCCGTCGTGCGCGCGATACAGCAAGTGCTTCGGGACGGAGATGTGCTCATGCGCTACGGCGGGGAGGAGTTCCTCATTGTGCTCCCAGGAGCCGGGCACGACGATGTGGTGCAGTTGGCCGAACGAGTTCGTCGCGCCGTGGCCGAAACCGAGATCGTCGAGACCAACCAACGTATTTCGGTCACGGTGAGCATCGGTGGGTCGGGACTACCCGACAAGAATGCCACCGACGCCGAAGATCTGATTGTGATGGCCGACGCGGCGATGTACACCTCAAAGGAAACCGGGCGCGACCGCTGCGTCTTCGCCTAGCGCCAGGTTGGCCTCGCGAGTCGTTGTGGCCTCGTATTCGACTGATCCAGCCGCTCGCCGGTGTCACGCCGCAAGATCCGGTGCTGGACATCAAGCAGGAGCGAGCCGGGTCAAGAGCATCGTGGACCGACGGGGTGCGCGTTCGTCGCCGGGTGACGTAACGGGAACAGCGTGGTGGCGGCAGGCCGCCCGCGTCTGCGGTTAGCGGGCGTTGTCGGCGTGGGACCCATCGAGAACCGCGGCCTCGAGTTCCGCGGCTTCCAGCTCGGCCACGAACTCCCAGGCCGCCAGCTCCCGGGTGCTCTCCTCGATGGCCGCCAGCGGCGCCAACACCTTCGACTCGTCGAGGGCGTTGAGCTTGCGAGCGGTCGGCAGCACCTGGCGTTCCATCGAGCCGACAAACCCGTTGTAGTCCTTCACCGTGCGCTCGATCGACCGGCCCAGCTTTTCGATGTGCGTCGCCGTGGTGGCCAACCGGGCGTAGAGCTCCCGGCTCAGGTCGAAGAGCACCTTGGCATCGTGGGTGAGCACGTCCTGCTGCCAGGTGAACGCGACCGTCTTCAGCACCGACCAGAGTGTGACCGGCGAGGCGAGGGCGACCCGTTTGGAGAAGGCGAATTCCATGATCGACGGGTCGGCTTCGAGGGCGCTCGACACGAGGGACTCGCTGGGGATGAAAGCGATCACGATTTCGGGGGAGGCGTCAAGGCCCTGCCAATACGCCTTGCCGCCGAGGGCGGTGACGTGGTCGCGAACGGCCTTCACATGGGCGGCGAGGAGTGTCGTGCGTCGGGCGCCCTCGGCCCCGGTCGCCGTCGCCGGGATCTGGCTCGCTTCCAGGAACGCGGTGAACGGAACCTTGGCGTCCACCGCGATGTTCTTGCCGCCGGGCAGATGCACGACCATGTCTGGGCGCCCGGCACCGGCATCCGAAGTGATGCTCGACTGCACGTCGAAGTCGACCCGCTCGATGAGTCCGGCGGCCTCCACCACACTGCGCAACTGGGTCTCGCCCCAGACCCCCCGGGTGCTGTTGGCGCGGAGGGCGGAAGCGAGGGACTCCGCCGTGCTGCGCAGGCGCTCCTCCGATTCGGTGGCGCTGCGGAGTTGCTGGCTGAGCTCGCCGTGCTGCACGCTGCGCTGGGCCTCCAGCTCGGAGACCTTCTTCTGCATGTCGTGCAGGCTTTCCCGCACGGGCGCGAGAGCCTGCAGAACGGTGCTTTCGCGCTGCTCGCGTTCGGTGCGCGCTGCGGTCTCCTCCCGTTGGCGGTCGTCGACCTCCCTCGCCCGGCGGTGGGCCTCCGCGAGCTGCTCGCGGAGGGCATCCGTCGTGGCCTGCACCGACGCGAGTTCTTCGCGGAGAATGGCCGCGACGGCGGCTTCGGTGGAGCGCAGCTCGGCCAGCGCCACCTGGTGGCGTGCCTCGAGCACGGCGGGGTTCTCTGTCGAAACGCCATCGGGAGCGGCCTGCCCGCGCCGCTGCAGGAGGACGACCGTGCCGAGGGCGCCGAGCAGAGCGCCGAGAATGACCCCGAGAAGGAGTGCGAGCCAGGTATCCATGCCTCCACTCTGCCAGCGGCCACCGACATCGCCGGGTGCGACCCTCGATGAGATCGAACTCGACCGAAGACTCGAACGGGACCGGGACGCGGGCTACTCCTCGAGTGCGCGGCTGTACAGGTCAGGGTCGCGCCGGGTCGTGGCCGACACCACGAGGTGCTCCCGGCTGATCCGGTGCGCGAAGTAGCCGATGTAGGGCATCTGGATGACGGTGGTGAGGCCTGCCCGCCAGGCCACGGCCAGGGCGGGGATCACCCGGTTCTCGGGGAGCTCGGCGACCGGGGCGGCCATTGCCGCACGCCATCTCTCGCAGGCGGCCTGGTCGATCCCGGAATCCCAGAAGTCGGATGGCCGGGCGGACGTCGCCTGCCAGAGTTCGTCGTCGCTGAGGGTGTCCAGGAGGTGCTGGGTCGCCTCATCCGGGGTGCTCACCGTGAGACTCGCCGCGTCGAAGTGGGTCCAGGCCCGCTGCCATTCGGCCAGCCAGCGCCGCACCGCGGCGTCGACGTCGAGGTGCTCCGGGCGCAGGGAGGAGCCGGGGTCCGGCTCCGAATCGAGCCGGGGCACCGATGTGATCTCCAGGTGCCAGGCGCTTCGAACGAAGAGCAGGTAGATCAGGGGCTGCCAGCATTCCTCGACACTCAACTGCATGTCGTGAGGCCAGGGATTGCCGGGCCTGTCCTCGGAGGAGCGCATGCGTCGATTCTCCTCTCCGCGCAGTCGGCGTCGTCAGGGGTGGTTCAGGGCCATCGGGCCGTGGGTCGCGGCCTTCTCCAGAGTGGCGACCGGGCCGATCGCGCCGATCTTCACGCCGGAGATCCGCGCGAGGTCCTCGAGGGTGTCGGCGTCGTGCCGTTTCGCCGCGTGGATCATGATCGCCGCGCACGCCTCGGCGTCCGCGAGGGCGTCGTGGTGGTTGAAACCCTCGAATCCCGCTGCCATCGCGGCGACCGGGAGCCGGTAGGAGTCGAGCTGGTAGGTGCGCCGGGCGACCTGCAGGCTGCAGAGGTAGCTGAAGTCGGGCACGGCGAGCCCGGCGACCGTGGAGGCGCCGGAGATGACGCCGAGGTCGAACCTCGCATTGTGGGCGACGAGGTGGTCTTCGCCGGCGAACGCGACCAGGTCGGGGAGCTGCTCGGCCCAGGTCGCCGCGCCGACGACATCGGACGGGCGGATGCCGTGGATCTTGATGTTCCAGGACAGGAACGCGTCGTGCCCCGGCGCCGGCTTGATGAACCAGGCGACCCGGTCGACGACAATCCCGTCTCGCACCTTGACCAACCCGACCGAACAGGCCGAGGCGCTGGAAGAGTTGGCGGTCTCGAAGTCGATGGCGGTGAAGTTGACTGGCACCCCTTCATGCTCTCACGGGGCGCCGACACGTCTTGCTCGGCGCCGGAGCGCGGCGCCGAGGCGAGCCGGTACGATGGACTCTCGTGGCTCTTACTATTGCAATCGTCGGACTGCCCAATGTCGGCAAGTCCACCCTCTTCAACGCGCTGACCAAAAACAACGTGTTGGCGGCGAACTACCCGTTCGCCACGATCGAACCGAACGTGGGTATCGTCAACCTGCCGGACTCCCGGCTCGCGGCGCTCGCCACCATCTTCGGCAGCGAGCGGCTGCTGCCGGCGCCCGTGTCGTTCGTCGACATCGCCGGCATCGTGCGTGGCGCGAGCGAGGGGGAGGGGCTCGGCAACAAGTTCCTCGCCAATATCCGTGAGGCCGACGCCATCGCGCAGGTCATCCGCGGTTTCGCCGACCCGGACGTGGTGCACGTTGACGGTGACGTCAACCCGGCCGGCGACATGGAGACCATCAACACCGAGCTGATCCTCGCCGACATGCAGACCCTCGAGAAGGCGATCACGCGCTTCGAGAAGGAGGTCAAGGGCCGCAAGATGCCCGCGATCGTGCTCGAGACCGCGCTCAAGGCCCAGGCCGTTCTCGACTCCGGCCAGCCGCTGTCCTCCGCGAAGCTCGACATCGAACCGATCGCGGAACTCGGGCTGCTCACTGCCAAACCGTTCATCTACGTCTTCAACGTCGACGAGGACGTTCTGCAGGATGCCGAGAAGCTCGCCACGCTGGCCGCGCTCGTGGCCCCGGCCAACGCCGTGTTCCTCGACGCCAAGCTGGAGTCGGAGCTGAGCGAGCTCGACGCCGAGGACGCCGCGGAGATGCTGGCCTCCACCGGCCAGGCCGAGAGCGGCCTCGACCAGCTCGCCCGGATCGGGTTCGACACCCTCGGCTTGCAGACCTACCTGACCGCCGGCCCCAAGGAAACGCGCGCCTGGACGATCCACAAGGGCTGGACCGCCCCGCAGGCCGCCGGGGTCATCCACACCGACTTCCAGAAGGGCTTCATCAAGGCGGAGGTCTTCTCCTTCGACGACCTGGTCGCCGCCGGTTCGATCGCCGAGGCCCGAGCCAAGGGCAAGGCCCGGATCGAGGGCAAGGAATACGTCATGCAGGACGGCGACGTGGTGGAGTTCCGGTTTAACGTCTAGCTGGGAAATCTCACGCTGCAGATAAACGGCGACGCGCGCCAGATCCACGAGTTTTCCAAATCTGACGTAAGCCCCAGCGAAAAATGGCCGGTGGGGCCGATCTCACTCTGCGAGTGCAACTAGGAGACGATTTTCGTCGCGACGAGCTTGCCCATGGAGCCACCCCTATTGCCGAGGTCGAAGAGGCTGCTCAACTCGTTGAGCGGGAGCTGCTCAGCGATGACCACTCGTAGTTCTCCTGTAGCCATCAAGTTAGCAATCGACTCCAGACCGGCGTAGTCGGGTTCGACGAGCAAGAATTGGGCGCTGATCCCCGCTTCTCGCTGCTCCTCGGCTGTCGGAATGGCGGGCGAGATCGAGGCAAGTCGGCCTCCGCGCCGAAGCGTTGCGACGGATCGTGCCGCCGTTTCGCCGTCGCCCACCAGATCGAGGACGGCATCCATGTTGTGGGCCTGGTCTTCGAACTTCTCGCTCCGGTAGTCGATGACGTGGTCGGCGCCGAGGTCGCGCAGCGCACTGTGGTTCCGGGCCGATGCGGTCGTCCAAACCTCGGCCCCACGGGCCTTCGCGATCTGGACGGCGAGGTGACCCACTCCGCCAGCGCCCGCGTGGATGAGCACTCGATCGCCGGTGCCTACCTGAAGAACGTCGACGAGGGTCTGCCAAGCAGTCAGCCCGGCGAGCGGCACCGCTCCCGCATCGACGAATGAAACCCCGTCGGGGATGAGAGCGAGTTCACGCGCCCTGGCCACCATGAATTCGGCGTATGAGTGCGCGAAGTCCTGAAAGCGCGGCATTCCGAACACGCGGTCGCCAACGGAGAAGCGCGTCACTCCTGGCCCTACCTCGACGACGGTGCCGGCGACGTCCCAGCCCATGATCACGCCGGCGCCAGGCCCGGGACCATCTGGAGCCTCGGGGGCGCTGCGAACTTTCCAGTCCGCCGGGTTCAAACCGACCGCCTCGACCTCGATCATCACTTCGGTTCCGCTCGGTACCGGGCGATCCACGGTGGAAAGCTCGAAGCCGTCACCAGCGTCTGTTGCCATGGCCAGCATTGTCGTCATCATCGGTCTTCCTTTGTGTGTTGCGATTCTCGGCTTGTTCTCGGGAACAGGGAACTGACACTATTTGTTCCCTTTGGCATGACACCCGAGACGAACGAGCGACACGCGACAGACGTTGTCGCCTTCTACGACATGATGTTCAACCAAAACCGACCGCGGGAAGCGATTGAACTCTACGCGGGCGCTGAGTATAGGCAGCACAACCCTCATGTCGGAGACGGGAAGCAAGCCTTCATCGACTATTTCGAGCGAATGGCTGCCGAGTACCCGGGAAAACGGGTCGAGTTTATGCGCGTAGTCAGCGACGGCTCGTTCGTGGTTTTGCATTGCCATCAGATTTGGCCGGACGAAGAATATGCCGGTATGGATATTTTCCGCCTCGACGAGAACGGAAAGATCGTCGAACATTGGGATGTCCTTCAGGTGATCGGCGACGAGTCTGCGAACGGCAACGGCATGTTCTGAGCTAGACGCCGCGCGCAATCATTGGTGCCTCCTACTCGAGACGCTTTCGAGCCCGCACCTATCCGCTGCGGTTGCGGCAGTACCCAGTGCAGCCACGTCAGCGGTGAACCGTAGCTTTGCTTACAAGATTTTTGTGCCTAATCGGAGAAGTTCGTCGGACAACTACCCACGCGGCTGCCGGTCGGGAGGTGTCAGTCGCGCCCTCGAAGGTCGCCTGCCCGCTCTTCACCCAGTGGCGAATCCCGGTTATGAGGACTTTCGCATCGGTGGCGCAACTCAACCGACTCGACGATTGCCGATTTGCTTTCAGGGTGCTGCCGAGGACGAAAAGTACATGCCTACTCGCTGTTTGTTCCTGTCGGAGCCCGTCGAAACGCCCTGCGCTCGTCCGATTGGGGCGGAATCGGCCTAGAGTTCCTTCGTCAGTCCACCGTCGATGCGGAAGTCGGCGCCCGTGACGTTGCCCGCGCGTCCGCTGGCCAGGAGAAGCACGAGGTCTGCGACCTCCTCCGGTTCGGTGAACCGGCCGGTCGAGAATCCACCGCCGGCATCGATGACACGCTTGCGTGCTTCGTCGGGTGAGACCCCCATGGCCTTGGCCACCGTCGCCGCGACTCCGGTCTCGCCCAGCCACAGCGGCGTCGAAACCGGTCCAGGACTGATGGTGTTGAAACGGAGACCGCGGTCGCCGAACTCCTTGGAGAGTGACTTCGACAGGTTCCACACGCCGGCCTTCGCAGCCGAATAGTCGATGACCCCGGGGTCGGGGAGGAAGGCGTTCACCGAACAGATGGTCACTACCGTGCCTCCACCGCGCGCGATGAGCAGGGGAATCGCTGCGCGGGTCGTGCGCACGACGGCCATCAGATCGAGGTTCAGGGTGGCGAGCCACTCGTCATCCGTCACGTCGAGGAACCCTGTGGTGCGCGGAGTGACCGCACCGACGTTGTTGACGAGGATGTCCAGGCCGTCGGCGGCCTCGGCGACCAGCGCTTCCGGACCCGCCGCTGTCGACAGGTCGACGGGGAAGAATCGGACGGCGTCGCCGAGAGCCTCGAGTTCGGCCGACGACGAACGAGCACCCGCAACCACGTGCACGCCCTCGGAGACGAGCGCCGTGGTCACGGCGAGGCCGATGCCCTTGCTGGCGCCGGTCACGACGGCTGTCTTTCCTGCTAGATCGAGATCCACGGTGCAACTCCTTCGGCTCGAGAGCCTCCATTAAAGCGCCGGTCGCACCGGAATGGAATGCGCTCGGACTCGCACGATTACCGCACCCACACGGGCGGGACTGGAGGCGCTAGCGCCAAACTCTATGCGGTGTCGCTACGGTGGGATCAGGTTCTCAGAACTGAAGTAGGGGGAAGCGGATGCTCGTTCATGGTTCCCGGCGTCGGCGTCTGCCCATCGTCGCTCTCGCGGCCATCGGAATGCTGCTCATATCCGGCTGTGCGGGTGCGCAGCCGAGCGCTCCACTGTCGAGTGCGTCCGGATCTGTCGGTCCGACCGACAGCACCAATGCGCCGTCGCCGTCGCCGACATCGCTGGCGGTGGACCTGGCCGACCCGAGTTCGTGGGTCATCGAATTCACCGGCGTGGGACCCTTGGCGATCGGGCAGTCGATCGACGGGACGGCCCCGTCGATGATCGCCTTCACCGCTAGTGGCGTCTTCGACAGCTGTCCTACTCCGATTCGTTCCTTCGACCGCACGGGATTCCCCAACCTGGTCTTTGCGGGCAGTTCCGACGACGGCCTCATTGAGCTGATCGCCCTCGAGGGAGGGCCCACGTCGGCGGAGTACACCGCGACATCGCCGCGCACGAGCGCGGGTATCGGCATCGGTGCCACGCTCGAGGAGCTGGAGACCGCGTACCCCGCGATCACCTTCCAGGACGACCACTTCACTCCCCACTACGCGGAGTCGGACGGTCACGGGAACTGGATCAATTTCGCCATGCTCGACGGCCTGGTGAACAAGATCGTCGTTCGCCCGATGAGCGTCATCCCCAGGGAATTGTGCGGCTAGGCTGCACAACCTCGGGCGGACCCGCGATCCGACCGGACCAGAATGGCCCGCGTCGCGTGTCTACGCCGCAGCGAACCGTTTAGCGGAGCGGGCCTTCGCCTTCTCTGCCTCGATCTCGCGGTTCTTGGGTGGCGCCATGCTGACCAGGTCCTCGAGCAGGTGCCTCGAGATGTGGGCGATCTCCTCAACGGCCCGGTCGAACGCCGCCGCGTTGGCCTTGGACGGCTTCGTTGAACCGCTGATCTTGCGCACGAATTGCAGGGCGGCTGCATGCACCTCGTCGTCGGTGGCGGCGGGCTCGAAATTATGCAAGGTGTGGATGTTCCGGCACATGCAACGAGAATAGCCAACCGGCCCGGCTTCGTCACCCCTCGACCAGGGTCGGCCCCGGGCATTCTCGCGGGCATCTGCGCGGGGCATCCGCGGCTGGCCGCTACGGAAACGGCAGCCCGCGCCCGCGGATGCGGCGGCGCCCTGCCGTTTCGGGTGCGGATGCCACGGGTCAGGCCTGGGGTCGCTCGCGAAGGTGACACTGCGTCGCAGTACGGACCCGGCGCCGGATGACGTACTCGGCCACGGTCAGGTTGACCAGCCAGGCGGCGCCCATGGCCACGGCGCGGGGGAGCTCGTCGGATGCGCGGAAGAGGACCGATTCGGGGATGAGGAGGAGCGACTGGGTGCCCGCCCCCACCCCGATCGCGTAGGCCCGGGTCATCCACACACCGTGCGCCAGGAAGTCCCTGAGCGCGATCCCGCGAATCCCCAGACCGAGGCTCGCGACCATGGCGAGACCGAACAGCAGCCGAAGCGCGACGAGAAGCACGCCGTCCCCGGGTGGGTGCGGGTAGAAGAGCGTCATCCACAGGCCGGACCCGGCCGCGAGCAGACCGGCCGGAACGAGGATGCCGCCCAGGAGCCGATGCCGTCGGCCTCCGCGTCGACGGAGCGCCGGCACGAATTGGAGGGCCCCGAGCAGACTGAAGACGGTCGCGCTGACGATGTGCGTCATGACCGGCACGGGGGAGTCGAGGAACCGGGCGTTCTCAGCGGTGGCGGCGGCCCCGCCGGTCAGCTCGCCCAGCCGGGCCGCCCCCGCCAGCACCGGGATGAGGCTGAGCAGGATCAACCCGGTCGGCGCGAGCCGGCGCATCCGGGGCGTCTGCCCTCGGGTTCCACGCGGCGTCGTGACCGTCGCGGTGCCGTCGGTCATGGCGTGACCCTCCTCGGTGCGGTGCCCCCGGGTGCGGTGCCCCCGGGTGCGGTGCCCCCGGGTTCGGTGACGCCGGGTGCGGTGCCCCCGGGTGCGGTGACGCCGGGTGCGGTGCCCCCGAGGGCGGCGACGCCGATCAGGGTGACGCCGAGGTCGCTGACCCGCCGCAGCAACCCGTGCAGTGCGGCCTGGTCGGCAACCGGTCCGGTCAGGGTGGTGGTTCCGTCGCTCTCGGCGTCAAGGGTGAAGCCCTCGAACCAGTCGCTCCAGCATCCGTCGAGCCGCCCCCGGAGGCGAATCTGATAGCGGTTCCATTCGTCGGGCCAAGCCGGGAGATCCGGTGCGTCACTCACTGTGTTCCTCCTTCGCGTCGTTCGGATCGGGGCCGGGTCAGACTGCCGGGGTGCGGTCGAGGCGGGATCCGCGTTCGCCGGAGACGGACGGTGTCGCGACCGTGCGCTGGTTCGACCAGAGCGAGTAGCCGAGCCAGATCAGGGCGAGCCCCATGGGAATGGCCGCCATCCGTTCGAGCGTGTGCGGGAGGAGCGCGCCGGCGACGGGCGTGACGGCGGCCGCGACGATGAGCAGGATGCCGGCTCCGCGGGACAGGATCCGGGCCCGGATGATGGCGATGCCGAAGATCAGGGCGCCGACGATGTAGAGCGCGCTTCCGAGCAGGGGGAGTGCGGCGAGCGGGCCGAGGTCGGTCACGGCCGGGTTTCGGCCGAAGAGTCCGACGAAGTCCTCGGCGAACTGTGGGGCGTCCGCGACGACCAGCGGCACGATGAACGCCTCGGCGAAGACGAAGGCCGACTGCAGCACGAAGAAGAGTCCGAACATGGCGTAGCCGATCAGGCCGAGCAGCCCGGACTGCCGCACCTGGCGGAGGTAGATCCCGGTGAGGCCGACCAGGCCGAGAACAGCCATGCCGAGGCTAAGGCTGTGCACGCTCACCCAGGTCTGGGTGCTGAGCGAGGCGACCTCGTCGGCGGGGTGGATGAACTGGATGACGATGTAGATCAGGCCCGCCAGCGCGGCGGCGACGGCGGCCAGTCGGCTGAGGGTGGTGGTCGTGATGCTCATGGTGTGACTCCGATGTTCGGGTATTTCCGCAACGGATGCTGCGGACAACCTGAATCTACGAAGGCACGTGGTGACGGGGCATCACCCGGTGTGGTGATCGATGTGGTGATTGTGCGGTCATGGCGTGCCCGGTTAATGCGTGATAGTTGATCGACGGGAACCCTCCGCCAGAAGGAGTGCCCGATGAGCGACGCCATGCAGACCGAATTGGCCGAACAGCAGACCCACCGACTGAAACGAACCCTCGGCCGATTCGACATCGTCGCCCTTCTGGTCGCCGCCGTCGTCTCGATCGAAACGCTCGGACAGGTCTCCGGTTTCGGCGCCGAGACCCTCACCTGGACGGTGATTCTCTGCGTCCTCTTCCTCATCCCCTACGGCCTGATCTTCGCCGAGACCGGTGGCGCGTTCACCGACGAGGGTGGGATCTACGTGTGGGTGCGCCGGGCCTTCGGTCGCGCGCCCGCCGCCGTCGCATCCCTCCTGAGCTGGGTCACCCAACCGGTCTGGGTGGGCGGCGCGATGGCGTTCGTCGCGGCCGAGACCTGGACCAACTACGTCACCCCACTGCAGAGCGGTTCCCCGGCCGACTACCTGTTCAAACTGGTCTTCATCTGGCTCACGGTCACGGCGGCCATTGTCAGCCTGGAGCGTGGCAAATGGATCCTGACCGCCGGCGCGATCGCGAAGATCGCCTTCCTGGTCTTCTTCCTCGGTGTCACCATCGCCTACGGCGTCACGCACGGCTTCACCGCACTCACCCCGGGCAGCTTCACACCGACCATCGCGGGCTTCCTCGGCCTCACCCCGCTCCTCCTGTTCGCGTTCCTCGGCTTCGAATCCGGCAACAGCGCGGCCGGCGAGATGAAGAACGCCGGACGGGACGTGCCCATCTCGGTCGCCCGGTCCGCGGGACTCGCCGCGGCCGCCTACATCCTGCCGATCCTCGCCATCCTGCTCGTCGTGCCGGCCGACGAGATCAACGGCATCGGCGGACTCTTCACCGCCGTCGCCACGGTCTACTCGGTCTTCGGCACCGGGGCGAGCGCCATGCTCACCATTTCTGCGGTCGTCTTCTGCTTCATCCTGATGGCGCAGGGTGCGGCCTGGATGATCATCAGCGACCGGATGCAGGCAATGGCCGCCGCCGACGGCGCCTTCCCACAAGGGGCTCGGAACACCCGTGCGGGTGAACATGCTCTCCGGCATCGTCGCCACCCTGTTCATGGTCATGGCTATGCAGGTGAGCGGAACGAGCGGCGCCGTCTTCGGCGTCGTGCTCACCATTTCGATCTCCACCTTCCTGCTCAGCTATCTGCTCGTGATCCCGGCCGTCGTGCGCCTCCGCACGCTCTACCCGAATACGACTCGACCGTTCCGCGTGCCGGTGGGCACCCGCGGATTCCGCGCGCTCGGCGCCCTCTGTTTCGCCTGGATCCTCCTCGGCTCGTGGGTGGCCGTCTTCCCCGGCACCCTCGAGCCTCTGTTCGGCATCGAGTACGACTTCGAGGGTGCCTGGGGCGTCAGTCAGGGCACCTTCGAGGCGTTCACCCTCGGCACCCTGGCCGTGCTCCTCGCTCTGGGCCTGGTCGGCTACCGGCGAGGCCAGGGCATCCGGGCGCACCTCGTGGACGATAGCCCTGGCGTCGACGAAGAGGATCTCGACGAGGCTCTTCCCGTCGGCGCGCCCCGGTAGGGGCCCCGGGAGCCGCCGACTCCTCGCCCGGTGGCACAATGGCGGCATGACACTGCATCTCACCGGCGACCCCGCGGCGGACACCCTGCTCACCGAGGATCCATTCGCCCTCCTCCTCGGCATGCT
>CAJDUC010000025.1_pt1 | contig 53696 bp, 50 predicted proteins | sample 7390041 | NCBI WGS metagenome assembly CAJDUC01 (sample SAMEA7055666, study PRJEB34461) | soil metagenome | biome: terrestrial ecosystem; feature: Peninsula; material: soil | place: Antarctica | collected 2016 | reverse complement strand
GGGGCTCAATCACCGCGGGGCTCAATCACCGCGGGGCTCAATCACCGCGCGGGGGCTCAATCACCGACCGGGCGGGCGGCTAGGCGATCGAGCCGAACGCCAGGCCCAAAAGGTAGGTGACGCCCGCGGCGCCGAAACCGATCATCAGCTGGCGCAGGGCACGGCGGAGGGGCGGCCCGCCGGAGAGCAGGCCGACGATCGCGCCCGTGGCGAGGAGGGCAAGCCCGACCAGCACGGCCGCGACGATGATCGCCGCCGTGCCGCTGAGGCCGAAGAGGTAGGGCAGCACGGGCAGCACGGCTCCGGAGGCGAAGAAGGCGAAACTCGACGTCGCCGCGCCGATACCGGTGCCGATCGCCTCGTGTTCGTCTTCCGCCGGCGCGAGCTCGCGTTGGGATTCCAGATCGAGCGGACCCGTGGCGACGGCGACCGTGCGCAGCACCTCGCGCGCATGCACCTCGGCCTGCTCGATGGTCATGCCCTGGGCCCGGTAGACCAGGGTCAGTTCATTGGCCGCGAGGTCGAGGTGCGAGAGCACCGTGCGGGTCGCCGGGATCGGGGTCGACGCCTCGAGCAGCTCCCGCTGGGAGCGCACCGAGACGTACTCCCCCGCACCCATCGACAGGGCTCCGGCGAGCAGTCCGGCGAGACCGGTGAAGAGGATCGTGGCCGCCGGCACCCCGGTGGCGCCGATGCCGAGCACGAGTGCCAGGTTGCTCACCAGACCGTCGTTGATGCCGAACACTGCGGCGCGGAAGGTTCCGGCCAGCCGCAGGCGGCCTCTGGCCGCGAGGCCGCGCACGACCTCCTCGTGGATGCGCTCATCCGCCGCCATCGTGCTCGTGGCATCGTCATCGTCGTCGTAGGGCGAACGGGACTCGGCCCGCTGCGCCAGCGCCAGAACGAAGACCGACCCGTAGCGGCGAGCCAGGAGTCCGAGGAAGCGGGTGCGCAGGGCACCGCGCCGAGGCGCGCCGACCTCGTCGCCGAGAAGGCCCCGCCAGTGCGCCTCGTGGCGCCCCTCAGCGTCGGCAAGGGCGAGCAGAATCTCCCGCTCCTCCCCTGTTCTGCGCGCGGCGAGGTCGCGGTAGACCGCGGCCTCGGCCTGTTCATCGGCCAGGTACTGCCGCCAGCGCCGAATGTCGGCCGCGTCTGCCGGACGCTCGCCGGTCACGGTCACGCTTCCGGGGCCGCGGAGAGCGAGTTCTGCGCGACCCGGGCGGACTCGTGCGGGCCCGACCCGTCGAGACCGTAGAACGGCTCGTCGAATTGCACCACCCAGACCGCCTCCCGCCCCGTCACCGGGGCGTACAGAGCCGCCCCCTGCAGCTCGCCCGCGGCCACGATCACGCCGATCGGATCCTCGACCGGGGAATCCGGGTGGCCGCTGCGGTCCAGGCGCACCACGACCTGGACCCCCACGCCGAACCCGGTTTGCCCGGGTTCGGCGGGCTGCTGCTTCTTTCGGAACGCCATTACTCGGCCGTTCCGGCTCTCTCCAGTACGAGTTCGCGCACCCGGGCGGCATCCGCCTGGCCGCGCATGGCCTTCATCACGGCGCCGATGACGGCACCGGCCGCCTGCACCTTGCCGTCGCGGATCTTCGCGAGCACGTCGGGCTGTGCGGCCAGAGCCTCGTCGATCGCCGCGATGAGCGCGCCGTCGTCGGACACGACCGCGAGACCGCGAAGCTCGACGACCTCGAGCGGGGTTCCCTCACCGGCGATGACGCCCTCGAGCACCTGGCGGGCCAGGCGGTCGGTGAGTGTGCCGGCCACGACGAGTTCGATCAGCGCGGCCACCTGCACGGGCTGCACGAGCGAGTCGGCGCCCACGCCGGCGACGTTCGCGAGCCTGGCGACCTCGCCGGTCCACCACTTGCGAGCGGCCTGCGCGGCCGAGCCTGCGGCGATGGTGGCCTCCACCGCGTCGAGTAGGTCGGAGTTCACGACGTCCTGGAATTCCAGGTCGGCGAAGCCCCAGTCGGCCTGAAGCCGCTTGCGCCGTGCGGCGGGGGGCTCCGGCAGGGTGGCGCGAAGTTCCTCCACCCATTCGCGCGAGGGCGCGACGGGCACGAGGTCGGGCTCGGGGAAGTAGCGGTAGTCGTCGGCGTCGGACTTGGGCCGCCCGGCGGAGGTGATGCCGGTGTCCTCGTGCCAGTGCCTGGTCTCCTGGGTGATGGTTCCGCCAGCGGCCAGGAGCGCGGCCTGGCGCTGGATCTCGTAGCGCACGGCGCGTTCGACCGAACGCAGCGAGTTCACGTTCTTGGTCTCGGTGCGGGTGCCGAGGATGTTCGACCCGCGGGGGCGCAGGGACACGTTGGCGTCGCAGCGCACGTTGCCCTCCTCCATCCGCGCGTTCGAGACACCGAGCGCCTTCACGATCTCGCGGATCGCGGCGACATAGGTGCGCCCGATCTCCGGCGAGTCCGCCTCGCCGCCCTCGATCATCTGGGTGACGATCTCGACCAACGGCACCCCGCCACGGTTGTAGTCGACGAGCGAGTAGTCGGCGCCCTGGATGCGTCCGGTCGCCCCACCGACGTGGGTGAGCTTGCCGGCGTCATCCTCCATGTGTGCCCGCTCGATGTCGACCGTGACCAGTCGGCCACTCTCGAGCTCGATGGTGAGCTGGCCGTTGAAGGCGATCGGTTCGTCGTACTGCGAGGTCTGGAAGTTCTTTGCCGTGTCGGGGTAGAAGTAGTTCTTGCGGGCGAAGCGGGAGTACTCGGCGATCTCGCAGCCGAGGGCGAGCCCGAGGCGGATGCTCGACTCGATCGCCTTCGCGTTCACCTGTGGGAGACCGCCGGGCAGGCCCAGGCAGGTCGGGCATGTGTTCGTGTTGGCGCCCTGCCCGAACTCGTTCGCGCAGCCGCAGAACATCTTCGTCTTGGTGTTGAGTTCGACGTGCACCTCGAAGCCGAGCACCGGCTCGAACATTTCGAGGGCCTTGTCGTAGTCCATCAGTTCGGCCTTTTTCATCAGACGACTCCCTCTTCGCTGGCGAACATTTCGGTGGGCGCGAGCTCGGGCGCCTGGCTGAGCAAGGTGTGCCCCCAGCTCGCCTCGAGCAAGCGCTCGACGGCGGCGCCGAAGGTGTAGAGGCGGGCATCCAATTTCGCCGGGGCCATGATCTGCAGGCCGACGGGGAGTCCGTCCTCCGGGGCGAGCCCCATCGGCAGGCTCATGCCCGGCACACCGGCGAGGTTCGCCGGGATGGTCGTCACGTCGTTGAGGTACATCGCCATCGGGTCGGTCATCTTCTCACCGAACTTGAATGCCGTGGTCGGGGCGCTCGGCGACACGAGCACGTCGACCTGAGCGAAGGCCGCGTCGAAGTCGCGCTGGATGAGCGTGCGCACCTTCTGGGCGCTGCCGTAGTACGCATCGTAGTAGCCGGCGCTCAGCGCGTAGGTGCCGAGGATGATCCGGCGCTTGACCTCCGGACCGAACCCGGCGTCGCGGGTGGCCGCCATCACGCGTTCGCTGGTGAGCGGACCGTCGGCCGGGTTGACCCGGATGCCGAAGCGCACCGAGTCGAACCGGGCCAGGTTGCTCGAGGCCTCGGCGGGGAGAATCAGGTAGTAGGCGGCAATCGCGTACTCGAAATTGGGCGCACTGACCTGCACGATCTCCGCTCCCGCGGCGGAGAGCAGTGCCAGGGTCTCGTCGAAGCGCTGCTTGACGCCGGGCTGGAAGCCCTCGCCGGCCAGTTCCTTGATCACGCCGACGCGCACACCCTTGAGGGCGCCGTCGGCCAGGCCCGCGCGGGCGGCGGCGGCCATCGACGGCCAGGCGTCGGTGAGCGAGGTCGAGTCGAGCGGGTCGTGCCCGCCGATCACATCGTGCAGCAGCGCCGCATCGTAGACCGTGCGAGTGACCGGTCCGACCTGGTCGAGGGAAGACGCGAGGGCGATCGACCCGTAGCGGGAGACGCCGCCGTAGGTGGGCTTCACGCCGACGGAACCGGTGACGGCGGCGGGCTGGCGGATCGATCCGCCCGTGTCGCTGCCGAGGGCGAGGGGAGCCTCGAAGGAGCTCACGGCGGCCGCGGAGCCACCGCCGGACCCACCGGGAATCCGGTCCAGGTCCCACGGGTTGTGGGTCGGGCCGTACGCGGAGAACTCGGTCGACGAGCCCATCGCGAACTCGTCCATGTTGGTCTTGCCGAGCGGGATCAGGCCCGCGTCACGCACTCGTCTGACGACGGTGGCGTCGTAGGGCGGAATCCAGCCCTCGAGGATCTTCGAGCCGGCCGTGGACGGCATGTCCTGGGTCGCGAGAACGTCTTTGATGGCGATCGGCACCCCGGCCAGCGGACCGAGGGCGTCGCCGGCCGCGCGGCGGGCGTCGATCCGGGCCGCGGTGGCGAGGGCGGCATCCCTGGCCACGTGCAGGAACGCGTGCACATCGGTGTCGATGGCGGCGATGTGGTCGAGGTGGGCGCGGGTCACTTCCACCGAGCTCACCGAACGGTCGGCCAGCAGGCCGGACAAATCGGCGGCGGACAGCTTGATCAGGTTGGTCATGGTCACTCCTCGTCCAGGATCGCGGGCACTCGGAACTTGTCGCCGTCGTGGTCGGGCGCGCCGGAGAGCGCCTGTTCGACGGTGAGCGAGGGAACGACCGTGTCGGGGCGGAAAACATTGGTGAGCGGCATCGGGTGGCTCGTCGCCGGCACGTCCGGGGTGGCCACTTCGGCTACCTTCGCGACGGAATCAACGATCTGGCCGAGTTCGGTGGTGAGGCGGTTGATCTCCTCCGGGCTGAGGTCGATCCGGGCGAGGTTGGCCAAATGCGCTACCTGCTCGGCCGTGATTTCAGACATGTTGCTCCGATTATCGTCGAGGTGGATTCCCCAATTCTATTCGGAGCCGTTGGTGACAAGATCCGCGTTGTCCGTGCCGATCAGGGCCATGTTGTGCAGGGACTCGCTGCCGCGGTCGAAATAGGCGTTGTGGCCGAGCGACCCGGCGAGCCAGGCTCCGGTCAATCGGTCGTGCGCGCCGTAGACGCCGAGCGGATGTGCGCCGTAGGACTCGGCGCCGGGGTCGCTGCCGAAGAAGGCGCTGTTGACCGCGGGGTCCCAGTCGGCCTTACCGACGAAAACGTTGCCGCCCGCGACCCCCAGGCTGTCGACCGACTGGATCTGACTTCCGGGCGAGCCGACCAGAACGAGCGCGTCGACCTCGAACGACCCGCGGGACAGCGCCGTGAGCGCCACAGTCGAGCCGTAGGAATGCGCGAACAGGGAGACGTACGGCTGGTCACCGACGCGGTCTGCGCGCAGGCCCTGGGAGTACTTCTCGAGGAAATCGGCGCCGATGATGGCGTGGTCGAGTCCCCCGACGCTGAACAGGTCCGGCGCTTCGTAGCCGATCCAGGACACGACCGCGAGGCTGGTGCCGCCGGAGCGCCGACCGGTCGCGGCCCGCTCCGCGAGCACGGTGCGCTGTTCCTCGTACAGGGCCTCCGCCGTCGCGGTCCAGTTCACGATCTGCGCTTCTACCGCGTAGTTCATGCCCGGCACGAGGTAGCTGACGAACGCTGCGGTGTCGGGATTGCCGAGGGCGATGGCGGCCCGGCCACCGCCGACGGTGTCGAGAATGATCAGGGACCGGTGCGGTCCACCTTCACTCGGCTGGAGCGCGGCCTCGACCTGGGTCAGCACGGCCTGCTCCCGGGTGAGCGTCTCCCGTGTCCCGTCGTCGAGGCTGCCGGTGAGGCGATCGCCCACCTCGGTGAGGCTCTGGCTCAGGAAGCGCGCGTTCGCTCGTCCGCGTTCGCGGAAGGGGATGCCGTCGAGGTTGCCGACCAACCGAGGTGCCGCGGCCAGGAGCGAGGACCGTTCGGTGCCGCCGAGCCCGGCCCACCACCCGGTGACCTCGGACGCCGCGGGTGGCACGGCCAGCAGGGAATCGACCTGGCCGGGGAACTCGGCGACGAAGGTGGAGATATCGCCGATCGACAACCGGGACAGGCCGGCCAGGAGACTGACCCCACTCATCCGCCGCACCGAGTCGATGCCGGTGTCAACACCCGCGGCCACCGTGACCGGTTGAGCCGCGACGCCGGGTTCCCCGGCCGTGCCGACGCCGACCGCGGAGGCCGGCGACAGGACGCCGGTACCCACGCTGGAGCCACGGCTCGAGTAGGTGCCGGTCGCGGGAGGGACGGTCACCGAATTGCCCGTCGAGGACGCGAGGTCGAGCCAGAGCGGCGTGGTCACGATGACCACCCCGGTCTGATTCGTCGCAACCCGAGCAGTAGCGACCGGGGCCGAGCCGACCCGGCTCGTGGCGACCCGCGGCGGGGCGATCGCGGTGCGAACGGTGGCCGTCGGGAAGGAGAACGCGCGCATCTCGAAGGGCTCACTGACCATGGAGAAAGTCAATGAGGCCGATATCAATGTTGCCGCGGTTAAGAGCAAACTCGGGTACGTCCCCTCACGAACACCGAGCTGATTGGTTGCTCGACGTGAAACACAAGGCTTGCTTTTCCAGCCTACTGAACATAGGGCCCCGCCAACCAGTCGCATTCCCCCCATAAAGGGGTATGTTCCACCCAAAATTTATACTTGCAAAGTCCTATATGTGCATGGTCTAATATGACCATGTCGCTGAAATTCGCCATCCTCGGTGTTCTCGAACTGAACCCGCAGACGGGGTACGACCTCAAAAAGACCATCGAGGCATCCGTGGCCCACTTCTGGTCGGCCGACCAGTCCCAGATCTATCGCACCCTCGCCCAGCTGGTCGGGGCCGGCCTCGCCGGGGTGGAGGTGATCGCCCAGGACGGTCGGCCGGACCGGCGTCTGCACCGAATCACCCCGGATGGCGTCGCCGCCCTGCGCGAGTGGCTGGGCTCGCCGCTGGCCCCGGATGCCCCGCACGACGCCTTCCTGGCCCGGCTCTTCTTCGTCGGCGAGCTCGGTCTCCCCGGCGCGATGTCGCTGCTGGAGGCACGTCGGGCCGAGGCTCTTGGCCTGCACTCCCGGCTCACCGGACTAGTCGGACAGGAGAGCGGGCAACCGATCGACCTCGCGCACCGCCTGCGACGCGCGACGCTGCGAAATGGAATCCGGCACGCCGAGGCGGAGCTCGCCTGGCTCGACGAGACGATGGAGGCACTGGGATGAACTACCCGCTCGAGCACGGCGCCGAGGCGACCGAAACCGAAACGATCGTCTTCCTGCACGGCGGCACCGTCGCGTCGTGGTCCTGGCAGCCACAGGTCGCCGGCCTGCCCGGTCGCCACCTGCTCACCCCTGACCTCCCCGGCTTCGGCTCCCGGGCGGCCGAGGACTGGCGCTCGGTCGAGGATTCGGCCGACCACGTCGCGGCCATCATCGCCGAGCACGCGCACGAGGGGCGGGCCCACCTGGTCGGGCTCTCCCTGGGCGGGCTGGTGGCCGTGCAGGTCATGAGCCGCCACCCCGAGGTCTTGCGCTCCTGTCTGGTGTCCGGGGTTCCCGTCGACGGCGTCCACGGGCTGAGCCGCATTCTGGGCAATCTGCAACTTCCCCTGTGGCGCCACCGCTGGTACTGGCGCGCCCAGGCGAAGGCCTTCGGCATCCCCGCGGATGCCGTGGACCTCTTCGTCGAGAACGGGCTGGCCATCCGGCCGGACAATGCCGCGCGGGTCTTCGGCGACGTGAACCGGGGCAGCCGGCCTGACGGTCTGGGTGGCTACCGCGCAGGCATTCTGGCGGTGGCCGGGGAGAAGGAGTCCCGGCTGGTGCGGGACGGTCTGGCGACGATGCGGTCCCTGCTGCCGCAGGCTCGCACCTGGATCGCGCCCGGAATGCACCACGTGTGGAGCATTGAGGATGCGGAGCTGTTCACCCGGATGGTGACCGGCTGGGTCGACGAGGGTTCGCTGCCTGCCTAGGCAGGCGGCTCGGCGGCAGGCGGCTCGGCGTCAGCCCGCTCGGAGCCGGCCGGGGCGGCATCCGGGAGCCCCTCCGGGCCGGCGGTCACCAACAGGTGGAACTCGGCCGCGTCGAGGATCCGCAGTCCGAGCTGCTCGGCCTTGGCCAGTTTCGACCCGGCCCCGGGCCCCGCGGCGACATAGTCCGTGTTCTTCGACACGCTGGAGGCCGACTTGCCGCCGGCGGCGATGATGGCCTCCTGGGCCTCCTCACGGCTGTACCCCTCGAGTGACCCCGTCGCGACTACCGTCAGACCCGAGAGCACGCCGCCCGCCGCGGCCGCCGCGCCGGGTCCCTGATGGTCCGGCGTCTCGAACTGCACGCCGGCCCTCGTCCATTGGTCGACGATGTCCTGGTGCCAGTCGACCTCGAACCAGGCGATGACGGCATCCGCGATGATGCCGCCGACGCCGTCCACCTCGGCGAGCTCGTCCCGCGAGGCCGCGCGAATGCGGTCGAGAGCCCCGAAGTGGCCGGCCAGCGCGCGCGCCGCGACCGGTCCGACGTGGCGGATGTTGAGGGCCACGAGCAGCCGCCACAGCGGCTTGGTCTTGGCCAGTTCGATCTCGCGCACCAGCTTGACCGCGTTGGAGGAGGGCTGCGGCCCGGTGAGGCCCTGCTTCTTCTCCGCCGCCGTCGGATTGCGGCGGAACGGTGTGCGCAGGCGCACGGAGCCGTCCTCCTCCTCGCGGGCCAGGCCGGTCTCGGCGTCGCGCACGACCACCTCGATCGGCAGGATGTCGGCGAGGGTGAGGTCGAAGAGCCCGGCCTCGGTGGAGAGCGGCGGTTCGGCCGGCACGGTCGGCTGGGTCAGCGCGGCCGCGGCGACCTCGCCGAGAACCTCGATGTCGAGCGCGCCACGCGAGCCGATGTGCTCGACCCGCCCGCGCACCTGGGCCGGGCAGCTGCGTGCGTTCGGGCAGCGCAGATCGATGTCGCCCTCCTTGGCGGGGGCGAGCGGAGTGCCGCACTCGGGGCAGTTCACGGGCATCACGAACGCGCGTTCGGTGCCGTCGCGAAGCTCGAGCACGGGGCCGAGAACCTCGGGGATGACGTCGCCGGCCTTGCGCAGCACGACCGTGTCCCCGATCAGGATGCCCTTGGCCTTGACCACGTCCTGGTTGTGCAGCGTGGCCTGGCGCACCTCGGACCCGGCCACCAGCACCTTCTCCATCACCGCGAACGGCGTCGCCCTGCCCGTACGGCCGACGCTGACGACGATGTCGAGAAGCTTGGTGTTCACCTGCTCTGGCGGGTACTTGTAGGCGATCGCCCAGCGGGGGGCGCGGCTGGTGGCGCCAAGTTCGGCGTGCAGGGCGAGCTCGTCGACCTTGATCACGATGCCGTCGATCTCGTGCTCGACACTGGCGCGATGCACGCCGTAGTACTCGATGAAGCCCGCCGCCTTCGCGGCATCCGGCTCGACCCTGAAGTAGGTGCTGGTCGGCAGACCCCAGCCGCCGAGCAGGTGATAGACCTCGGACTGGGCAGCCACGGGCGGGTCGGCCCAGGCCCCGATTCCGTGCACCAGCATCCGGAGCCGGTCGAGCCTGGCGCGCATCAACCGCAGGGGTTCGGGGCCCTTGCCCTCGGCCTTCTGGCGCAGCGAGCCCGCCGCAGCGTTGCGCGGGTTCGAGAAGACCCGTTCGCCGGCCGCGGCCTGTTCGGCATTGAGTTCGCGGAAGGCGGCGACCGGGAAGAAGACCTCGCCGCGCACCTCCATCAGGGCGGGGTGGCCCGTGCCGGAGAGCTGCCGCGGAATCCCGGGCACCCAGTGGATGTTCTCGGTGACGTCTTCACCGACCACACCGTCGCCTCGGGTCGCGGCGGAAATGAGCACGCCGTTCTCGTAGCGGAGGTTGATCGCGAGACCGTCGATCTTGAGCTCGCAGAGAAAACGGACAGGGCGGGCCGAGTCGCGCTCCACCTTGGCCGCCCACTCCTCGAATTCCTCGATCGAGAACACGTTGTCGAGGCTGAGCATGCGTTCGGCGTGCTGCACCGGCGCGAACAGGCTGGTCTCGGCTCGACCGCCGACCGTCTGGGTCGGGCTGTCCTGGCTGGCAAGCTCGGGGAACTCCCGTTCGAGGGTGCCCAGGCGAAGCACGAGCGCGTCGTACTCGGCGTCCGAGAGCACGACCTCGTCGCGCCCGTAGTAGGCCTCACGCGCCGCGAGGATCCGCTGGGTGAGCTCGGCGGCCTCGGTGGCGGCGTGATGCAGGGCCGCCGGCGTTTCGGCGGCCACCTCGTCAGGCATGCGCGGCGGTGGCCGGATCGGTGACGGCGAGCGCACTGACGGTGCGGTCGATGGTGCACTGACCGAGCACTCGGGTGCCGAGGTAGACCACGGCGGTCTGGCCCGGCGCGACACCGGTGAGCGGCTCGACCGGCAGGATGCGGAGTTCCAGGCCGCCGTCGTCGGTCGGGACCACCTGGGCCACCGCGGGCTCGGGGTCGGCGTGGGCGCGGATCTGCACGTCGCAGTCGAAGGCCACGTCCGGATGCTCCGGCGCACGGCCGGCCCAGGTGAACCTGGTGCCGGCGATCTCCTTGATCGCGAGCGCCTCCTTCGGCCCGACGACCACGGTGTTCGAGATGGGGCGCACCTCGAGCACGAAGCGCGGCTTGCCGTCGGCGGCGGGGGTTCCGATCGAGAGGCCCTTGCGCTGCCCGACCGTGAACGCGGCCGCTCCCTCGTGGCTGCCGAGGGTGTTGCCGTCACGGTCGAGGATGTCGCCGGTCGCCGGCGGGACGCGCTCGGCGAGCCAGCCGCGGGTGTCGCCGTCGGGGATGAAGCAGATGTCGTAGGAGTCCGGCTTGGTCGCCACGGAGAAACCGCGCTCGGCGGCCTCGGCACGCACCTCGGCCTTGGACGGGGTGGCCCCGAGCGGGAACATCGAGTGCGCGAGCTGTTCGGCGGTGAGCACGCCCAGCACGTAGGACTGGTCCTTGGCCCAGGCGCTGGCCCGGTGCAGTTCGCGGTTGCCGTCGGCATCCGTGAGAATCGAGGCGTAGTGCCCGGTGCAGACGGCGTCGAAGCCGAGGTCGATGGCCTTCTCGAGCAGCGCGGCGAACTTGATCCGCTCGTTGCAGCGCATGCAGGGGTTCGGGGTGCGGCCGGCCGCGTATTCGGCGATGAAGTCGTCGACGACGTCGAGCTTGAACCGCTCCGAGAAGTCCCAGACGTAGTAGGGGATGCCGATGATGTTCGCGGCCCGCTGGGCGTCCATCGAATCCTCGACCGTGCAGCATCCTCGGCTGCCGGTGCGGAGCGTTCCCGGCATCCGGCTCAACGCCAAGTGCACGCCGACCACCTCGTGCCCCGCCTCGACCGCGCGGGCTGCGGCGACGGCGGAGTCGACCCCACCGCTCATTGCTGCCAAAACCTTCACCTGACGAGTGTAATCGGGTCTGCGCGAATGGCCAACGCGGAGCGATCAGCGCCCAGGTACGCGGTCGGCCATGCCGGCTCTGGCGGCCTGGGCATGCGCGGCGGGCAGCGCCGCCAGCAGCGCGTCGACGTCGGCCATGGTCGAGGTGCGACCGAGCGTGATCCGCAGCGCACCCCGGGCTTCGGCCTCGCTGCGCCCCATGGCCCGGAGCACGTGGGAGGGCTCGGGGATCCCCGCCTGGCAGGCGGAACCGGTCGACACGCAGACGCCGGCGACGTCGAGGAGGAACAGGAGCGAATCGCCCTCGCAGCCCGGAAAGGTGAAGTGGGCGGTTCCGGGCAGGTGCCTGGCCGGGTCGGGGTCGCCGTTGAGGCGTGCGCTGGGAACGGCCGCGAGCACCCCGTCGACGACCGCCTGCCGCAGCAGGGCGACCCGGGCGTTCTCGCCGGCGAGGTCCTCGGCTGCCGCGGCGGCCGCGACGGCGAAGGCCACGGCGGCCGCGACATCCTGGGTGCCGCTGCGAACCTGCCGCTGCTGCCCGCCGCCGTGCACGAGCGGTTCGACGGTCGCGCGGCGGGAGAGCACGAGTGCGCCGATGCCGACCGGTCCCCCGATCTTGTGCGCCGAGACGCTGAGCGCGGAGACCCCGCTGCGGCCGAGGGTGCGGAAGTCGATCGGCAGATGCCCGTAGGCGGCGACCGCGTCGACGTGCACCGGGATGCCGTGGGCCGCCGCGAGCGCGGCGATCTCCTCGATCGGTTGGAGCGTTCCGACCTCGTTGTTGGCCGCGAGCAGGGTGACCAGGGCGATCTCGTCCGGGTGGGCGGCGAGCGCTGCGGCGACGACGACCGGGTCGACCCGGCCGTGCTCGTCCAACGGCAGCCACTCCAGCAGGGCGCCCTCGTGGCGTTCCAGCCACTCGACGGTGTCGACGGTGGCGTGGTGCTCGCCGCCGGGGACGAGGATGCGCCGGCGCGGCGCCCGCGCCCAGAACAGGCCCTTGATCCCCAGGTTGATGGATTCGGTGCCTCCGGCAGTGAAGACGACCTCGATCGGATCGCACCCCACACCGGCCGCCACGATCTCTCTGGCTTCCTCGAGCATCCGCTTTTTCAGCTGGCCCTGACTGTGGATCGACGCCGGGTTGCCGACGACCGTCATCGCGTCGGTAAACGCCCTGATGGCGCTGGGAAGCATCGGGGTGGTCGCGGCGTGGTCAAGGTAGACCGCCATGGGGATCCTCCGCAGGCTTTCGGGGTCGGCACGTGAGAGCGTGGTCAAAAGCGACCGTCTCTACTCATTACTCTAGAACCCATGACTTCCGCTGATCCCCTGCGCAACCTTGGCGTACGGGTAGGGACCAACGGCGGCGAGCTGCGCGTGTGGTCCAAGAATGCCGACTCCATGGACCTGTGCATCTTCGATGACACCGACCCCAACTGGATCGTGAAAACCGTGGCCATGACCCGGGACGCGAACGACGTGTGGTCCGGGAAGTCCCGTACCCTCTCGCCCGGTCGCCGATACGGCATTCGCGTCTCCGGGCCCGCTTCCCCCCGCAATTCGTTCCACCCGGAGAAAACACTGATCGAACCGTATTCCCGGGGACTCGTCCGGGTCGGCCCCGACCAGTGGCAGTCGTCCGTCGTCGACGGCAGCTTCGACTGGGCCGGGTCGGTCAAACCGAAGGTCGCACTCGATCACACGGTTGTCTACGAAGCCCATGTGCGCGGGCTGAGCAAGCTCAACCCGGCCGTGCCCGCGGAGCTGCGAGGCACCTACGCCGGCCTCGCCCACGAGTCCACCATCGGCTACCTGAAGAACCTCGGCGTCACCACGGTGGAGCTGCTTCCGGTGCACGCCTTCGTGTCGGAACAGCGCCTGATCAAGCAGGGCCTGACCAACTATTGGGGTTACAACACCTTCAATTTCTTCTCGCCGCACGCCGATTACGCCACCATGGCCTCCCAGTCCGCCGGCCCGGAGGCCGTGCTCCGGGAGTTCAAGGGCATGGTCAAGCTCCTGCATGAGGCCGGCCTCGAGGTCATTCTCGACGTGGTGTACAACCACACCGCGGAAGAGGGTCCCAACGGTCCGGTCAGCAGCCTGCGCGGCATCGACAATGCCACCTACTACCGGCAGAACGACTCCGGCGCCTACATCGACGTCACCGGCTGCGGCAACACGCTCAACGTGTCGCACGACGTGCCGTACCGGCTGGTCCTCGACTCGTTGCGCTACTGGGCGAACGACGTGCAGATCGACGGTTTCCGTTTCGACCTGGCCGCGACGCTCGGCCGTGACGGCGGCGTCGAGTTCCAACGCGACCACCCGTTGCTCACGGCCATCCAGAACGACCCCGAGCTGGCCGACGTGAAGCTGATCGCCGAACCGTGGGACATCGGGATGGGCGGCTGGCAGACCGGCAACTTCGCCGACGGCTGGACCGAGTGGAACGACCGGTACCGCGACCGGATGCGCTCGTTCTGGCTGACCGACCTCGCCGCGGCCAGGAACGGTCACGCCGGCAGTGGCATCGGACGCTTCGCCACCCGGCTGTCCGGGTCGTCGAACACGTTCTCGCAGGAGCGCGGTCCGCTCGCGTCGTTGAACTTCATCACCGCCCACGACGGCTTCACGATGGCCGACCTCACCGCCTACAACGTCAAGCACAACGTCGGCAACGGTGAATCGAACCGGGACGGCACCGACGGGAACAACTCGTTCAACCACGGCGTCGAGGGTCCTACCCGCAACCGGGCCATCCTCACGACCAGGCGCAAGGCGATGCGCAACCTCCTCGGCACTCTCCTCCTCTCGGCCGGCGTGCCGATGATCACGGCCGGCGACGAGTTCGGTCGCAGCCAGCGCGGCAACAACAATGCCTACTGCCACGACAGCGAACTCACCTGGCTGAATTGGGACCTGGACGACTGGCAGGTCGACCTGCACCGGGTCAGCCGCCGCCTGCTCGAGCTGCGCCGGGAGAACCCGGCCCTCCGACCGGTACGGTTCGGCCGGCCGGGCGAGACCACCCTCAGCGCCAGCGAAATGGACTGGTACAACGCCGCGGGCGAGTCGATGAGCGAGGAGGACTGGCATTCCTCGAATCAGCGCACCCTCCAATATGTCGCCGCGAGCACTCCGGAACACGAAGAGTTCAACCGCATCCTCTTGATCGTGCAGGGGCGGGAAGCGGATGTCACGGTGACCCTTCCGGAACACACCGGGGTGGGCTCGTACACGCTGCTCTGGGACTCGAGCCACGACGACATCAGCGATGCCGTGATCGAGCATGCTCCCGGGGCCGCGCTGCTCGTGCCCGGGGCGTCGATGCAGCTCTTCCTCGCGCACTGAGACTGCGGGCAGACTGGACGCATGGGCAAACGGGCGGACCACGGGGCGGGCACGCCGGCGACGCTTGCCCTGGAGAAGGCCGGGATCTCGTTCACTCCATACCTCTACGAGCACGATGCGCACGCGACCAACTTCGGCCTCGAGGCGGCCGAGAAGCTCGGCCTCGACCCCGCCCAGGTATTCAAGACCCTCCTCGCGGAGGCGGACGGCACCCTCGTCGTCGGTATCGTCCCGGTGACCGGCCAACTCGATCTCAAGGCGCTGGCGGCATCCGTCGGCGCGAAGAAGGCCGTGATGGCCGACCCGAAGACCGCGGAACGCAAGACCGGCTACGTCGTCGGCGGGATCAGCCCTATCGGACAGAAGACCCTGCTTCCGACGGTCGTCGACGAGAACGCCCAGCTCTTCGACACCGTCTTCGTCTCGGGCGGACGCCGAGGCTTCGACATCGAGCTCTCCCCCGCTGACCTCGCCTGGGTGACCGGCGCCGTGTTTGCGGCGATCTCCCGCCCCTGAGCCCGTTTCTCAAACACTCAGGGGCAGGTCGATCGGGCTCAGCCGGCTACGGCCACCAGCCCCATCTCGGCCGGGGTGATCAGCAGGTCGTTGCGGGGCACGACCCGCACGGTGTAGCCGAACGCGCCGCCGCGATCCAGCTGGACCGTGCCGGTGAACAGCGTCGCCGCCCCAGGGGCCGAACCGCCCGCGGCCTCCTGGTCGGGGTCCGAGGCCGGAGACAGCGCCATCCTGCTGACCTCGCTGAGCTCGTCGTTGCCCAGGCTCTTCCCGTAGACGACCTCGACGGTGACATCGCTCAGGTCGAGGCCGTTCAGGTGCACGTGGGCGCGGAGGTGCAGGGCATCGCCGACCTTGGGAACGCTGGCGACCCCGCCCGACTCGACGTGGGCGACGGAGACGCCGGGCCAGGCCTGCACGATCCGGTCTTTCCAGACGGCCAGCTCGCGCGCGGCGCGGTAGTTGTTGGCGGAGAGCCGGGCCTCGGCCTGGCCGGCCGGGCGGTACAGACGCTGCACGTATTCGCGCACCATCCGGCCCGCGTTCAGCTCCGGCGACAGCCCGGCGAGGGTGTGCCGGATCGACGACACCCAACGCTCGGGAACACCGTCGGCGTTGCGGTCGTAGAAGCGCGGGGCCACGTGGTGCTCGATCAGCTCGTACAGCGCGTCGGCCTCGATCCGGTCTCGCTCGGCGGAGTCCCCGGCGGCATCGGCGGACGGAATCGCCCAGCCGTTCTTGCCGTCGAAGTATTCCGGCCACCAGCCGTCCAGGATAGAGAGGTTGAGCGCACCGTTCAGGGCGGCCTTCATCCCTGACGTGCCGCAGGCCTCGAGGGGCCGCAGCGGGTTGTTGAGCCAGACATCCGTGCCCGGGTACATCAGCTGGGCCATCCCGATGTTGTAGTCGGGCAGGAAGGCGATCCTTGTGCGCAGCTCGGGGTCGGACGCGAACTGCACGACCTTCTGGATCAGGCGCTTGCCCTCGTCGTCGGCGGGGTGCGACTTGCCGGCGATCACGATCTGGATCGGGTGCTCCGGGTGCAGCAGCAGCGCGCGGAGTCGCTCAGGGTCGTGCAGCATCAGGGTGAGGCGTTTGTAGGTGGGCACACGGCGGGCGAAGCCGATGGTGAGCACATTCGGGTCGAAGACCTTCCCGATCCACGACGGGGCGATGCCGCCCGGGTTCTGCTGCAGCCAGGCGGCGGCGATCCGTCGACGGGCGTCCTCGACGAACTGGAGGCGCATCGTGCCGCGCACCTGCCAGAGGTCGTCGTCGGAAACGGCCTCTGAGGCCCAGTCGGCCTCTGACGTGTCGCTGGTGCCGAGGCGGCTCTGGGCGAGCGCGAGCAGCGCGGGGTCGGTCCAGGTGGGCGCGTGCACACCGTTGGTGATCGAGGCGATCGGCACGTCCTCGGCGTCGAAGCCCGGCCACAGGCCCTTGAACATCCGACGGCTGACCTCGCCGTGCAGCTTGGACACGCCGTTGGCGCGCTGGCCGAGGCGCAGTCCCATCAGGGCCATGTTGAAGACGTCGGGCGAGCCGTCCTGGTAGTTCTCGGCGCCGAGGGCGAGGAGGTCGTCGACGGCCACCCCCGGCAGCAGGTCGGTCTCGAAGTAGCGCCGGACCAGGCTGCGATCGAACCGGTCGATGCCGGCCGCGACGGGCGTGTGGGTGGTGAAGACGGTACCGGCGCGGGCGACCTGCAGCGCCTCGGAGAAGCTCAGCCCCTCGCCGATCAGACTGGAGATGCGCTCCAGGCCGAGGAAACCGGCATGGCCCTCGTTGGTGTGGAACACCTCGGGGTCGGGGCGACCGTTGAGGTTGCTCCAGAGCTTCACCGCACGGGCACCACCGATGCCGAGCAGCAGCTCCTGCAGCAGCCGGTGCTCGCCGCCGCCGCCGTAGAGCCGGTCGGTGACCAGGCGCAGGTCATCCGCGTTCTCCGGGATGTCGGTGTCGAGCATGAGCAGGCGGATCCGGCCGACCATGGCCTGCCACACCCTCGCGTGCAGGGTCCGGCCGTCGGGCAGGGCCAGCGACACCTGCACGGCGGATCCGTCGGCGCGACGCAGCACGGACAGGGGCAGCCCGTCGGGGTCGAGAAGCGGGTAGCTCTCCATCTGCCACCCGTCGGGCGAGATCGCCTGGCTGAAGTAGCCGGCCCGGTAGAACAGGCCGACGCCGACGAGCGGCACGCCCAGGTCGGAGGCGCTCTTGAGGTGGTCACCGGCCAGGATGCCCAGCCCGCCCGAGTACTGCGGCAGCGCAGCGGCAATGCCGAATTCCGGCGAGAAGTACGCGATCGAGGCGGGCTTCTCCCCCTCGAGGCCCTGGTACCAGCGCGGCTGCTCGAGGTAGTCACGAAGCTCGCCGAGGGTGGAGTTCGCCCAGGACACGTAGTCGTGGTCCCTCGAGAGAAGCTCCAGCCTGGCCGGGTCGACGGACCCGAGCAGCCTCACCGGGTCGGCGCCGATCTCGCGCCACAGCTCGGGTGAGATGTGCTCGAACAGCTGGCGGGTCGGCTCATGCCAGGACCAACGCAGGTTGCCCGCCAGCTCATCGAGCGCTGCAAGCGACTCGGGCAGGACGGTACGGACGGTAAATTTGCGGATCGCCTTCACGAACCTAAGCCTAGGGCCGGTGAGTGTCGTACGCGGCAATCCGGACAGCACTGCGCCAAGGTTTCGCGCTACGGTCAATAGGTGGCTAAGACAGTGAAACGCGCAGGCGCGACTCCCGAATCCCCCGGAGCAACCCGGACCGTCCCGAAGAAGACCACGGCGTCACGGCCGGCGGCAGCCCCCGCGGCGCCGCTCGTGACGACCCGGATCGGGCGCATCCCCATCCTGGATCTGTCCCCGCAGATCCCCGACGACCTGTGGCCGGTCAAGGCCTTCGCCGGCGAGGTCGTCCCCTTCGGCGCAACCGCGTTCCGGGAGGGCCATGACCTGATCGGCGTCATGCTGCTGCTGACCAGCCCGGACGGCACGCTCACCCGGCACCCGATGAGCCCCGGCGCGCCGGGCACCGACCGTTGGGAGACCGAGGCCCTCCTCGGCAGCCAGGGCCGATGGCAGTACCGCGTCCGCGCCTACGCCGACGAGTGGGCCACCTGGCACCACAACGCCTCGGTGAAGATCCCCGCGGGCATCGACGTCGAACTGATGTACCTGATCGGGGCGGAGCTGCTCACCGCCGCGGGCCTCGACAAGGGCCGCCCGGTGGCCGAACGACGTCTCTTCACCGCCGCGGCGACGACCCTCGGCGACGTCACCGCCGCCGGCGAAACCCGCTTCGCGGTGCTCTCCAGCCCCAAGCTGCTCGCCGCCATCGCGCTTCGGCCGGTCACGGGTCTCGAGACGATCTCGGAGCCTCGGACGATCCTGGTCGAACGCACCCGCGCCGGCGTCGGCTCGTGGTACGAGTTCTTCCCCCGCTCGGAGGGAGCCGTGCGTCACGAGGACGGGTCCTGGCAGAGCGGCACCTTCCGCACCGCCGCGAAGCGCCTGCCGGCTGTGGCCGCCATGGGCTTCGACGTGGTCTACTTGCCACCGATCCACCCGATCGGCCTCGCCTACCGCAAGGGGCCGAACAACACGCTCAATGCCCGTCCGGGAGACCCGGGGTCGCCGTGGGCGATCGGGTCGGCCGACGGCGGCCACGACGCCATCCACCCCGATCTGGGCACCCTGGACGACTTCGCATTCTTCCGGGATGCGGCGAAGGAGAGCGGGGTGGAGATCGCGATCGACCTGGCGCTCCAGGCTTCTCCCGACCACCCGTGGGTCACCGAGCATCCGGAGTGGTTCACCACCCTCCCCGACGGGTCGATCGCGTACGCCGAGAACCCCCCGAAGAAGTACCAGGACATCTACCCGGTCAACTTCGACAACGACCCGGCCGGAATCCGGGCCGAGGTGTTGCGGATCGTGCGGCACTGGATCTCCGCGGGGGTCAAGATCTTCCGCGTCGACAACCCGCATACCAAGCCGCTCGACTTCTGGGAATGGCTGATCGCCGAGGTGGCCAAGGAGGCTCCCGACGTGTTCTTCCTGGCCGAGGCGTTCACCAGGCCCGCGCTCCTGCAGGCCCTGGGCAAGGTCGGCTTCCAGCAGTCGTACACCTACTTCACCTGGCGGAACACCAAGGAGGAGCTCGAGGAGTTCCTGGACGGTCTCGCCCACGAGACCGCCGACTTCGTGCGCCCCAACCTCTTCGTGAACACCCCGGACATCCTCTCCGAGTACCTCCAGTTCGGCGGCCCCGCGGCGTTCAAGATCCGCGCCGCCATCGCCGCCACCGCGGCGCCGACCTGGGGCATGTACACCGGGTTCGAACTCTACGAGAGCGTGGCTCGACCCGGCGCCGAAGAGAACATCGACAACGAGAAATACGAGTACCGTCCGCGCGACTTCGCCGCGGCGGAGGCGCAGGGCGTCTCGCTCGCGCCCTACCTCACGGTGCTGAACCGGATCCGGGCGGAACACCCGGCTCTCGGCCAGCTGCGCAACCTGGACATCCACTCCAGCGAGGACGACGCGATCCTCGTCTACAGCAAGTTCCTCGACGCGCCGTTCACCGGCACGGGCACCCCGGACGCCCTGATCATCGTTGCGAACGTCGACCCGCACTCGGTACGGCAGACGGTGGTGCACCTGGACGTCACCCGGTTCGGAATACCGGAGGGTGGGTCGTTCGAAGTGGAGGACCTGGTCACCGGGGCCACCTGGACCTGGGCCGCCGACAATTTCGTGCGCCTCGACGCATTCACCGAACCGGTGCACATTCTGCACGTGAAGGGACCAGTCTCATGAAGCACGCCCACGAGGACCCGGCCGCCGTGACGGTTCCGCCGACCGCCACCGTGCCGCCGGCGGCGATCGTTCCCCCGACCACGAGCGTCCCGCCCGCAGCGACGACCTCGCCCGTGACCCCGGCCGTAGCCACGCCCACGCCGGCGACGTCGTCGTCCCCGGCCGGGTCGCTCCCGACGCTTCCGGAATCGGTGCTCGAGGCCGTCGCCGAGGGCCGGTACTACAACCCGCACGAGGTCCTCGGCCAGCACCTGCTGCAGCCGTCCGGAGCGGGTGAGGGCGCCGTCACCGACCCCCTCACGGTCATCCGCGCCCTGCGTCCGCTGGCCACCGAGGTCTTCGCCATCCTGTCGACCGGCGCGCACGTCGAGCTGGCTCACCTGAGCCACGGGATCTGGCAGGGCGTCAGCACCCTGGGCCTGCAGGATTACACGCTGGAGGCGCGCTACAGCGACGCTCCGACCTGGATCGTCGACGATCCGTACCGTTTCCTGCCCACGCTCGGCGAGCTCGACCTGCACCTCATCGGTGAGGGTCGCCACGAACGTCTCTGGGACGTGCTCGGCGCGCACTACCGCTCGCACGCCGGAGCCATGGGCGCGACGAGCGGAACCTCGTTCTCGGTCTGGGCCCCGCACGCCAGGTCGGTCCGCGTGATCGGAGACTTCAACGGCTGGAGCGGCGTGCTGCACTCCATGCGCAACATGGGCAGCACCGGCGTCTGGGAGCTCTTCGTGCCCGGGCTCCCCGCCGGTTCCAACTACAAGTTCGAGATCCTCACCCAGTCCGGTGACTGGGTGCGCAAGGCCGACCCGATGGCCCGCTACACCGAGGTGCCGCCGAAGACGGCGTCCGTCATCGGCGAGACCAAATACGAGTGGGGCGACGCCGCCTGGCTCACCGCGCGCGGCGCCACCGACCAGCACGACCGGCCGATGAGCATCTACGAGATGCACGTCGGCTCGTGGCGTCCGGGGCTGGGCTACCGTGACCTCGCCGACGAACTGATCGGCTATCTCGAGGAGCTCGCCTACACGCACGTCGAGTTCATGCCGCTCTGCGAGCACCCGTTCGGCGGGTCCTGGGGCTATCAGGTCACCGGCTACTACGCGCCGACCAGCAGATTCGGCCACCCCGACGACCTGCGCTACCTGATCGACCGGCTGCACCAGGCCGGAATCGGCGTGATCATGGACTGGGTTCCCGGGCACTTCCCGAAGGACGACTTCGCCCTGGCCCGGTTCGACGGCCAAGCCCTCTACGAGCACCCCGACCCGCGCCGCGGCGAGCAGATGGACTGGGGCACCTACGTCTTCGACTTCGGTCAGAAGCAGGTGCGCAACTTCCTCGTCGCCAACGCCCTGTACTGGCTCGAGGAGTTCCACATCGACGGCCTGCGGGTCGACGCCGTCGCATCCATGCTCTACCTCGACTACTCCCGTGAAGACGGCCAGTGGGAGCCGAACATCTATGGCGGCAACGAGAACCTCGAGGCGATCAGCCTGCTGCAGGAGATCACCGCGACCGCCTATAAGCGCAACCCGGGTACCGTGATGATCGCCGAGGAGTCCACGAACTGGGGCGGGGTGACCGCGCCGACCTCCGGCGGCGGCCTCGGCTTCGGCTTCAAGTGGAACATGGGCTGGATGCACGACTCGCTCGAGTACATGCAGGTCGACCCGATGTACCGCACCTATCACCACAACGAGATGACCTTCTCGTTCGTCTATGCGTTCAGCGAGAACTTCCTGCTGCCGATCAGCCACGACGAGGTCGTGCACGGCAAGGGCTCCCTGGTGGCGAAGATGCCGGGCGACTCCTGGCAGCAGCTCGCGAACGTGCGCGCCTACCTGTCGTTCATGTGGGCCCACCCGGGCAAGCAGCTCCTGTTCATGGGCCAGGAATTCGGCCAGCGGTCGGAGTGGAGCGAATCGCGCGGACTCGACTGGTGGATGCTGGACCAGCCGGCGCACCGCGGGCTGTTCAACCTCGTCGGCGCCCTCAACCGCACCTATCGGGACAACGCGAGCCTGTGGGCGCGCGACAACGATCCGGGCGGGTTCGAGCTGCTCGACGGCGGTGCGGCGGCCCAGAACGTGATCTCGTTCCTCCGCTGGGACAACGACGGCCACCCCATCGCCTGCCTGTTCAACTTCTCGGGCCAGCCGCACACCGGCTACCGGGTCGGGTTGCCGTACGCGGGGGTGTGGGAGGAGATCGTCAACACCGACGCCGAGCTCTTCGGCGGCTCCGGCGTGGGCAACCTCGGCGCCGTGCACGCTGTCGACGAGCCCTGGGCCGGCCGGCCGGCATCCGCCACACTCACCCTGCCCCCGCTCGCCGGGCTCTGGTTGCGCCTGCGCCCCTGACTTCACCCCGGGCTAGTCTCGCAGGGCCAGCCGGCCGGCTAGCTCGGCGGGCTAGTAGAGGAGGGCGGTCAGGCGGGAACGGGTGGGCGCGACCCGCGGGTCCTCCCGGCCGATGACCTCGAACAGATCCAGGATGCGCTCGCGGATCCTGTTCTTGCCCGCCGGGTCCTGGGTCGGGAAGAGCTCGAGCAGCCGGTCGAAGGCGTCCTCGATGTGCCCGCCGGACAGGTCCAGGTCGGCGACCAGGAGTTGCGCGTCGAGGTCGTCGGGCGCCGCGGCGGCCGCCGAACGGATCTCGGCGATGGTCTTGCCCTGCAGCCGTGCCAGGAGACCCACCTGGGCGAGGCCAGCGATGGCCATCTGGTCGTTCGGGTCCTGGGCGACCGCGGTCTTGTACAGGGCGATCCCGGCGGTGTAGTCGCCGCGTTCGATGGCGTCGTAGGCCTCACGGTGGAGCGGCGGCAGCTCCGGCTCGACCGGGGCCTCCGGCTCGGCGGGCTCCTCTGTCTGTTCCGGGGCGACGGCGGTGCCGGTGACGCCGTGTTCGGCGGCCAGCTGCAGCACGCGCTGGAGGACCTCCCGCACCTGCCCCTCCGGGATCACACCGTTGAACAGCTGCACCGGCTGGCCGCCGATGACCGCCGCAACGGTCGGGATCGACTGGGCCTGGAAGGCCTGGGTCAGCTGCGGGTTGGCGTCGACGTCCACCTTGGCCAGCACGAACCGGCCCTCGTACTCGGCGACGAGCTTCTCGAGGATGGGGGTGAGCTGCTTGCACGGTTCGCACCACTCGGCCCACAGGTCGACGATGACCGGCACGGTCATCGACAGTTCCAGGACCTCGCCGAAGTTCGCGTCGGTGCCGACGAGCGTGAGGCTCGGCACGGGCACGGGGCCGGCCGCGGGCGCACCTGGGGCCGCCGCGGCCGGACGGTTCACCAGTGACGAGAGGTCGACGGCTCCGCGCATGTTGACGCCGGACGGTGGCACAAGACTCATGGAAGCTCCGTGGATGAGATCAGTCCCTGGGCGAAGCCAAGGAGGACGATTTTTTCGGATGAACCGGCGGCCGGCACGTGGAACAGGAGCTGGTCGCCGTAGGTGCTCTGGATGCCCTTGGCCGTGGCGGAGACCCCGGACAGGGCCTTGCTGGCGCCCTCGGGGCTGACCGTCGCCCCCGCGTCAACGGGTTTCACGGTCTCGGTCTCGGTGAGGCTCACGGCGACGATGCTGCCGGAGTCGTTGGTCGCCAGCGCCACCGGGGTGCCCGTGCCGACGGCGGCGGCGAAGTCGATCGACGCCGTCGTGGGCAGGGCGGCCCGCTTCTCGTTTTTCTTGTCGAGACCAACCTGGGTGCGGAAGGTGTCCCCCGTCGCCTCGAAGAGCGCGAAGGACGGGCTCGCCTCACCCTGCAGGAGGATGTCGGCATAGGCCGCCGCCACGCCGCCGGGCGGGAGGAGAAGCAGTTTCGAGTCGGGAGCGATGATCGGTGCGCCAATGGTGGCCGGGGCCACGTCGGGCACCTTCGCCGCAGCCTCGAGCTGCATTGCGTACTCAACGAGATACTCGGTGCGCGGCGACTCCTGCCTCAACACGATCGCCGTCGGGGCGACGGCCGCGTCGTCCGCGTTTTGAATCACGGTCATCACCACGCGCGGCCAGGTCGACGACTGCTGCGGCAGCGTCAGCGTCAGCGGCGTTGCCGGGAGGGCCGGCAGTGCCGGGTAGTCGGCGACGGCGGCTCGGATCTTGTAGTTGGCCAGACGCTGCTCCAGCGCGGGTCCGGTGAACCGTGCGGCCAGGGCGTCGCCGTCGAGTTTCGCGTCGGCGTCCGCGGTGAGGGCGGAGATCCGGGCGACGATGCGTTCGAGTTGGGGCACCGTCACGGCCGGGGGCGGAACATCCTTGACCGTCTTGGCCACGCTGGTCGCATCGGGGGTAGCGCTGGAGCCCGGCGTTTCGGCCGGGCTCGGCCAGAACTCGGCCGAACAGCCGCTGAGCACGAGCCCGGTCACGACGAGAACCGGAACCGTGGCGACGAACTTGCGGGTGATCGCGCGGCGCGGACCGGTGATCTCGCTCGCCTTGATCGACTTGGGACGGGGAACCCTGGGCAGTCGCGGCATCCTCGGTCCCTTCGGAAGATTCCGGCGCGGACCGTGGGAGCGACGCAGGTGCAGGAGAGCCCACAGGTAGAGGATCAGTCCGATCACGCCGAGCGCCCCGCCGCCGGCGATCAGCGGCCCGGCCATCGGGGTCGAGTTATTGATCGGCCAGGTCAGGGTGATCTCCGTCGGGGCAGGCTTCGTGCCGTCGGATGCGACGATCACCGAGATGCCGGCCGGCACGTTGATGGTGGTCGTGAGCGAATTCTTGCCGCCGTACTCCTGCAGCCACAGGTCCGACCCGACCGGGTCGGTGATCGGCTGCGCCTCGGGCACGACGGCCGGCGCCTCCGTCGGAACGTCGGTCGGTGTGTCTGCGGCGGGCGGCACCTCGGCGGGCGGCACCTCGGTCAGCTTGCTACTCAGCGCGGCCGTGTCCTTGACCTGGCGGATGTCGGCATACGCTTCGTCGCCCAGCCAGGCCTTGACGTCGCCGGTCCGGCCGTACGCCGCGAAGACGGTGTCGGCACCGGAGATCGTGATCGTCTGGCTGCCCGGAAAGGCCGAGAGCGCACTGGGCTCGATCACGGCGAACCGCACGTCGTCCGTGATCGTGGCGGTGAGGCTCGTGGAAGCAGGTTCGAGAAAGACCGTCCGCTGGGCGATGCCGAGAACGATCATCACGGCCGCGAGGACGAGTGCCACAATGGCAAGAACAAAACGCACGTAAAACCCTCCTGTGTCGCCGGCCGCCGGGTGCGCGCTCACGCGCACCACCCGGATTCGAGCCCGGGCAGCAGCAGACAGGACGTCTCACGATACTGGGTGGCCCTGAGAGGCGCCTAATAGTCCCCTGAACTCGGGATGCGTCCGTGTCGCCCGAACAGACTAAAATTATCACGGCCCGGCCCTAAGACAACCGAACATGGGGTCAGAGTCCCATTACGAGGAGATAGCGTGCCGACCGACGAAGCTGATTTCACCCAGGTTTTCCGTGGTTATGACAAGGAAGAGGTCGACAAGGCCCTCCAGGGTCTGCGCCGCGACCTGATCCAGGCAAACAGCCAGAGCACGGAGGCGGCCAAGGAGATCAAGCGCCTTGCCGCGCACATCGACGACCTCAACGCCGAGATCGAGGAAGTGGGCAGCCCCACCTTCTCCGGCCTCGGCACCAAGCTGGAAAATACCCTGCGCGTAGCCGAGGAGCAGTCCACCCGGGTCATCGCGCAGGCCGACATCGACGCCGAGCGCCTCCGCGCCTCCGCCGCGAGTGAGGTCGACACGCTGCGCCGCGAGGCAGCCGACCACGCCGAACGCATCCTCTCGGATGCCGCGGTGAAGGCCGAACGCATCCTGGAGGACGCCAACGTCGAGGCGGACGACCTGCTCGCCCGAGCCCACGACGACTACACGACCCTCACCCAGGATGCCGTCCAGGAGGCCGCCGGGATCCGCGGCGCCGTCGCCACCGAGGCCGCCGAACTGCGCGCCACCGTCAAGCGCGAGGTCGCGGCCATCCGTTCGGAGGCCGACCGCGAGGGCGCGGAGGTGCGTGTCGTCGCGCAGCGCGAAGCCACGGAGGCCCGCGAGATCGCGGCCGGCCTCACCCGGGAGACCGAGCTCACCCGAGCCGAGGTCGCGCATGAGCTGGACCAGCAGCGCGCCGACCTGGCGCGGGAGACCGAGCAGGCCAGGATCGACCTCGCCGCGGAGACCGACCAGGCTCGCGTCGACCTGGCGAACGAGACGGAACAGGCCAGGATCGATCTGGCCCACGAGACCGAGCTGGCCCGCTCCGAGCTGGGCATCGAGATCGAACAGGCACGCACGGACCTGGCCAGGGAGCTCGACCTCGCGCAGGCCGACCTGGCCATCGAACGCGAGCAGGCCCAGACGGACCTGAGTCGGGACCTCGACCGTCAGCGGGTGTCCCTCGCCCGCGAGATCGAGAAGGCCAGGGCCGACCTCGCCGGGGAGATCGAACAGTCCCACGCCGACCAGGCCCGTGACAGCGAGCAATCCCGCGCGGACTTCATGGCCGACAGCGAGCAACTGCAGATCGACTTGGACAACAGGCTCACCGCAGCCAGGAAGCGCGGGGAACACGAGGCGGCCCGGCTCCGTCGGGAGATCGACCAGACCAGGGCCGACCTCGAGATCGAGCTCAAGGCGCGGCGGGACGAGGCCGAGCAGGGGCATCTTTCCCGGCACCAGGAGGCCGTCGCCCAGACGCAGAAGTTCCTCGACGAGGCGGCGCGTCAGCTTGCCGACACGAACAAGCGCACCACGGAGCTTCGCGCGCTGAACGAGCAGCTTGACTCCGGTGCCCGCGGCGACGCCAAGATCGCGAAGAAGGCCGCCGAGGACAAGGCCGAGCGCATCGTGCGCGACGCGGAGGCCAGGGCCGCCGCCCTGCTGTCCGAGACGGAACAGCGCACACGCGCCCTCGTCGCCGACGCCGAAGAGAGGCTCTCTCAGATTAGAATTGAGCGCGACTCGGTTGCCGGCTACTTCGAAAGCCTGCGCGGCCTGCTGACCCAGGCGGAGAAGGTCGCGGCCACGGACGAGTAGAAGCAGACGACGAGAAGCAAACAGGGGGCCCTCACAGTGAAGATCCAGAACGCGTTCCAGGTTGGGCTGATCGGTACGCTGGGGGTCGGCCTCGGTCTGCTCATCATCAGTTCCGTAGTCAGCCTGCAGACGATCATCACCTACGTCGGGGCCGCGCTCTTCATCTCCCTGGGGCTGGACCCGGCCGTGTCCTGGCTGGAGAAGAAGAAGTTCCCGCGCCCGGCCGCGATCCTCACCGTGCTTGTGGCCGTTCTCGGCGTGCTAACCGGGGTGACCTTCGCGATTGTGCCGATCATCGTCGCCCAGGTCGCCAAGCTCTCCAAGGCGATCCCCGACCTGGTCATCTCGATCAATAACTCGACCCTGCTCGCCGACATCCAGGCCCAATTCCCGGGGCTCAAGGTGAACGAGATTGTCGCATCCGTCACCGACTACCTCGGCGGCAACCTGACCACGATCACCACGACGATCATCCAGTCCGGGCTCGCCGTGGTCAGCGGCCTGTTCGGCGGGCTGATCATCCTCATCCTGTCGCTGTACTTCACCGCGTCCCTGCACAGCATCAAGCGAGCCACCTACCAGCTGGTTCCCGCGTCCAAGCGGGAACGGTTCGCCGACCTGAGCGAGCAGATCACGACCGCCGTCGGACGCTTCGTCGTCGGCCAGGCCGCGCTGGCCCTGTGCAACGGCGTGCTGAGCTTTGCCTTCCTCTCGATCATCGGGGCGCCGTTCCCGGCCCTGCTCGCGCTGATCGCGTTCCTGCTCTCCCTGATCCCCCTGGTCGGAACGATCAGCGGCTCGGTCATCATCGTCGCGACCTGCCTCATCCCCGGGATCGGAAGCTCCACCCTGACCGCGCTCGTCGCCGCCATCTACTACCTCATCTACATGCAGGTCGAGGCGTATGTTCTCAGCCCGAACATCATGAACCGCGCCGTAGCGGTTCCGGGCGCCGTCGTCGTGGTCGCCGCCCTCGCCGGTGGTTCGCTGCTCGGCGTGCTCGGTGCGCTCATCGCGATCCCCGTCGCTGCCTCGGTGATCATGATCATCAAGCAGGTCGTCGTCCCGCGCCAGAACGAGCTCTGACCCGCTTCGACCGGCAGGTCCGCCGACGGCTCGACCAGAGCTTCAGCCCGCAATTCAGCTGTTCAGTCAGCGGGCGGTTCAGCCGGCCCAGGTGGTCGGCAGCGGAGCGGCGGCAGGATTCACGACGGCGACGATCTCGTCCAGGATGCGCCGGGTCTGGCTCTCCCCCACCCAGAGATGCTTGCCGCCGTCGACGGCGATGAACCGGGTCCCCGGCACGCTCGCGAACCGTTCCCTGGCCTCGGCCGGTCGCAGGTAGTCGTCGTGCTCCGGGATGATCGCCACGAGTTCGCGCTCGTTGCCAGCCCAGGCCGCCAGTTCGGCATCCGTCGCCCGGTGCAGCGGCGGGGAGAGCAGGATGGCCCCGCGGATCGGATGCTCCAGCCCGTACTTGAGCGCAAGTTCCGTGCCGAAGGACCAGCCGACGAGCCACGGATTCGGCAGGCCGCGCTCGGCGACGAAGGCCATGGCCGCCGCGACGTCGGCGCGCTCCGCATCGCCCTCGCCGAACGTGCCGTCGCTCGTTCCTCGCGGCGAGGTGGTCCCGCGGGTGTTGAACCGCAGCACCGCGAGGTCGGCCAGGGCCGGCAGACGCCCGGCCGCCTTCCTCAAAATGTGCGAGTCCATGAAACCGCCATGGGTCGGCAGCGGATGCAGCGTGACGAGGGTGGCCACCGGCGGGCGATCCACCGGGGTGGCGAGCTCCCCGACCAGGGTGAGAGCGTCATCCGTGTGCAACTCGATGTGCTCCCGAACGGCGGGCAGCTCGATCCCCCCGCGAATCTCGGTGACGTTCTCGCTCACGGATGCTCCTTCTCGGTCTGACCCCGACGGCGTCACTTGATCTTCCAGCAGTGCGTGTGCCAGTGCCGACGGGCGGCGAGGTCGGCGGCCTCGCCCATCAGCCCGTCGCCGCGCCAGGCGACGAGGTGGGCCCGACCGGGTTCGATCGCCAGGTTGCAGCCGGGGCAGACGTAGCTCTTCCCCGCCCGGGCCGCCGCGACGGGTTGCACCGTCCAGAGGCCGTCACGGCGGGTCTCGGTGCGGCGCCAGCCGGCGCGAAGCCGGTCGAGCCCGTCAGAGTTCCCGTCGCCGTCACCCGAACCAGGCCGGTGGCCCCTCGGTCGGTTGCTGCGTGGCATTGGGCAAGTCTACGACTTCGGCATTGTCTGAGTTGACGCCGGCGGGGGTTACGCCGGAGGTGGCGCCGGGTCTAGTACCAGCCGCTGTCGACGGAGTGTGCCCAGGCGCCGCAGGGCGTGCCGTAGCGGCCGGAGATGTAGCCGAGACCCCAGTCGATCTGGGTGGCGGCGCTCGTCTGCCAGTCGGCGCCGGCGCTGGCCATCTTGGAACCGGGCAGGGCCTGCGGGATGCCGTAGGCGCCGCTGGACGAATTGGCCGCGTTCACGCGCCAGCCGGATTCCTTGTTCCACAGCGAGACGAGGCAGTTGAACTGGTCGTCGCCCCATCCCCTGGCGCTCACCTTGTCGCGGGCGATGGCCTGGGCGGAACCCGGGTCGGGCACGGCGGCGGTCGGCGCACCACTGGAGGCGGCCTTGACGACCACCGGAACTGGCTTCGGCTTCTCGGTCACCGTGAAGTTGTCCCGGGTGATGGTGTTCTCGAATGCCCCGGCGACCTGGATCTCCTGCACCGCCTCGCCGCCAAAGCGGTCGCCGGAGACCTGGAAATACGGCGATGCCGTGGCGCCGGAATACGGGTCGACGACGCTGACGAGCACGAAGGCTGCGGCGGCGGTGAAGGCGAAGGTGAACAGGGAGGCCTGGCCGCGAGAGCGCGAGCGTCGCATCCGGGGTCTCGGCGGCCGACTGACCGGCACGGCCTCGATGATGTTCAGATGTCTACCCACGATTTGTCGAGCCTATCCCAGATTCAAGGTAACGGCCAGATAACGGGGCCGAGATCAGCGAACCGCCAACATCACGTCGACGACGCTGTCCAGGACAGCGTCGACCTGCGCCTCACGGTAGCCGCCGCGTTCGGGGCGGAAGACCGACCCGCGCACGTCATCGACCGTGATCGGGAAACCGGCCTCGAAGTACTTCACGAGCTTGTTGGCGAACCGGTCGACATCGGCTCGGCTGTAGCCGACGCTGAGGAAGGTGGTGCGGGCGAACCGGTGGCCGGACGGCCGGCTGAGCCGGTTGACCAGCACCTGAGCCTTGGCCTTGGCCTCCTCGAGCCACGCCTGCTTGCCGACCGTGCGGGAGGCTGCGTCACGGTCGCGGGAGGCGAACGCATCCTCCAGCCGCTCGAGGGCCGCATCGACGTGCGCGGGCGAGTACCCACCCTTCTTCATGGCGAAGGCCGTGCTGCGGATGGTCTCGGCCGAGAGCGTCGCGCTCTCATCAGAACCGTCGTAGGCCCGCCGGGCCGTCTCGAGGAACGCGTCGACCTGGTCGGCGCTGTAGCCGAGAATCTTCTTGGCCGTGCGGGGGAAGGTGGTGGTGGTCACTCGATCATTCTGCCCCACCGGGCTGCGCCTGTCGAAAGCGTGGCTTCAGGCGAAGATGAGGTAAAGCGCATACGCCGCGGCGGCCGAGGGCAGAATCGAGTCGAGCCGGTCGAGGAAGCCGCCATGGCCGGGCAGCCACGAGCTCATGTCCTTGATTCCCAGGTCACGTTTGATCAGGGACTCGGCCAGGTCGCCGAAGGTCGCGCTCAGCAGAATCACGACACCGAAGATGAGGCCGAACCACCAGGGCTGTCCGAGCATGAAGACGGCGAGGAGCACACCGGCGATCAGGCAGACTGCGCCGGCCCCGGCGAAGCCCTCCCAGGTCTTCTTCGGGCTGATCGTCGGCACCATCTTGTGCTTGCCGAAACTGAGTCCTGTCGCGTAGGCCGCGGTGTCGGCGGAGATGACGAGGAGGAGGAACGCCAGCGTCCACCACTGCCCCTCTGGCTGCGCGGCGAGGAGCACGGAGAAGCTACCGAGGAAGACGACGTAGGACTGGATGAAGAACCCTGACCCGATGTCCCCCAGCACGTCGCGGGAGGGCGCACGATGGTCGGGCAGGACCAGCAGGGCAACCCGCCACAGCCCGATCAGGACGATTCCGCCCAGCATCGCGATCCATTGGCCGGCCGCACCGAGGTAGAAGGCGGCCGGGACGACCGAGACGGCCGCGAGGACCACGGGGATGCGGGGGACGTTCCGCCCGGCATGGCGGAGCGCCTGGGCCAGTTCGAAGGCAGTGAGGCCCACAAACACCGCCGCGCAAACCATGAACAGCTCTTTGATGAAGATGAGGCTGAAGAGCATGAACAGGCCCAGTGCGAGCCCGATCAGGATCGCGAGGATCAGGTTGCGCCCGGTGCGGGCCTCGATCCGCTCGTTGGTCGCGTCGAGCTGCGCCCTGGTCGCCTGGACCTGCCGTTCGAAGTCAGCGCGGGTCGATTGAACCTGGCGCTCGATATCCGACCTGGCGGCATGCACCTGGGCCCGGAATTCGGCGCGACTGACACCCCGCGCGCGCTTGGGCGGCGCTCCGTCCGTGGGATCGTTCGACATGACGCTGACTCCGCCCTAGATTTCGAGGAGTTCGGCTTCTTTGCGTTTGAGCGCATCGTCGATCGCGTCGACGTGGGTCTTCGTGATCTGCTCGAGTTCCTTCTCGGCCCTGGCCACGTCGTCGTCGCCGACTTCGCTCTTCAGCGCGTCGAGCTCATCCTTTGCCTTGCGGCGCAGGTTGCGCACGGACACCTTGGCGTCTTCGGCCTTGGTGCGAACGATCTTGACGTATTCCTTGCGGCGGTCCGCCGTGAGCTCGGGCAGGGTGGCCCGGATGACGTTGCCGTCGTTTCCGAGGTTGGCCGCCAGATTCGGGGTGTCGCGGATGGCCTGCTCGATGTCGCGCAGGGCGCCCTTGTCGTACGGGCCGATCAGCAGCGTGCGGGCTTCCTGGTTCTGCAGGGACGCGAGCTGCTCGAGCGGCGTCGCGGTGCCGTAGTAGTTGACCAGGATTTTGGCGAACATCTGCGGGTTCGCGCGTCCGGTTCGCACGGTGGCGAAATCATCTTTGGCGGCTTCGAGCGCCTTATGCATGCGAGCGGTCGCATCGGACAGTACATCCGTGATCACGGTGACTCCTTCTTCGGTGGCTTCAATAATCCTAGTTGGAGACGAGGGTTCCCAGATCGGCGCCGAGGATGGCGGCCGTCACGTTGCCGTGCGGAGCCATTCCGAACACCTGCATCGGCATCCCGTTGTCCATGCACAGGCTGAAGGCGGTCGAGTCGACCACCTTGAGGCCGCGCTGGAGTGCGTCCTGGTAGGTGATGTGGTCGATCTTGTGCGCGTCGGGGTTCGTGCGGGGGTCCGCGGAGTAAACCCCGTCGACACCGTTCTTGGCAACGAGCACGATGTCGGCGTCGATCTCGAGGGCGCGCTGCGCCGCGACCGTGTCGGTCGAGAAGTAGGGCAGTCCGGCGCCGGCGCCGAAGATGACGACGCGGCCTTTTTCGAGGTGGCGCTCCGCGCGGCGCGGAATGTAGGGTTCGGCGACCTGGGTCATCGCGATGGCGGACTGCACGCGGGTTTCCGCGCCGGCCTGTTCGAGGAAGTCCTGCAGGGCGAGGGCGTTCATCACGGTTCCGAGCATGCCCATGTAGTCCGCACGCCCGCGGTCCATGCCGCGCTGGGACAGCTCCGCACCGCGGAAGAAGTTGCCGCCGCCGACGACGATCGCGATCTCCACCGTCTTGGCGGCTTCGGCGATCTCTCGGGCCAGGGCGCTGATCACATCGGGGTTGACGCCCAGACTGCCCGCCCCGAATGCTTCACCCGACAGCTTGAGAAGAACCCTGCGTTTCTTGCTTGGCTTCGAATCCGTGTCTGACATGCCCGTGAGCGTCCTTCCGTTGTGCCGGTCCCATAACTCTGTTCTTAAAACTACTGTGTGCGCAGCTGGCCGCCCACACAGAGAAAGAGACCGGATTGCAGTTGCAACCCGGTCTCCCTCATTGAAAAATCCTGTTACGCGCCGACCTTGAATCGGGCGAAGCCCGACACGGTCAGTCCGGCATCGGCCAGGACCTTGCTGACGGACAGCTTATTGTCCTTGGCGTAGTCCTGCTCGAGCAGGGCGACCTGCTTGAAGTACGCATGGATGCGACCCTCGACGATCTTGGGCAGTGCCGCTTCCGGCTTGCCTTCGTTCTTGGAGATCTCGGTCACGATCCGACGCTCGGCCTCGACGGCGTCCGCGGGGACGTCTTCCTTGGTCAGGTACTCCGGGTTGGCGAACGAGATGTGCTGGGCCACGCTGCGCGCGGTGTCAGCGTCGTCACCTGAGTAGCCGACGATGACGCCGACCTGCGGGGGCAGGTCCTTGCTGGTCTTGTGCAGGTAGATCGCGAACTTCTCACCCTTGACGGATGCGACGCGGCGCAGCTCGAACTTCTCACCGATGATCGCGGCTTCGCCGTCGATCAGTTCGGCGACGGTCTGGCTGCCGACCGGGGCGGCCAGGCCTTCCTCGACCGATCCGGCACCGGCAGCGGCAACCGCGTCCAGAACCTTCTCCGCCAGCGCGACGAACTTGTCGCCCTTTGCGACGAAGTCGGTCTCGCAGGCGAGCTCGATCAGGGTGGCGGTGTCGCCGGTTTCCTTGGCGGCGACGAGGCCCTCCGAGGTGGAACGATCGGCGCGCTTGGCGTTGCCCTTCGCACCCTTCATCCGGAGGATCTCGACGGCCTTGTCCATGTCGCCTTCGGCTTCGACGAGGGCGTTCTTGGTGTCGACCATGCCGGTACCGAGACGCTCGCGCAGTGCCTTGACGTCTGCGAGGCTGATGCTTGCCATACTCGAATCCCTACTTGGCTTCTTCGGTGGGAGCGTCGGCTGCAGCAACGACTGCGGCTTCCTCTTCCACAACGGGGACCTCGGCGACGACGGTCTCGTCGGCGACCTGCTCTGCGGCGACGGCAACGTCGGCAACCTCAGCGGTCTCGGCGGAGGACTGTGCGGGGGTCTCTTCTGCTGCGGCGGTCTCGCCGGTCTTCAGCAGTTCGGCTTCCCAGGCGGCGAGGGGCTCGACTTCGGCCTCCGGCTTGGCGTGGCGCTGGATGAGGCCCTCGGCCGCTGCGTCCGCGATGATGCGGGTCAGCAGGCCAACGGAGCGGATGGCGTCGTCGTTGCCCGGGATCGGGTACTGGACGTCGTCCGGGTCGCAGTTGGTGTCGAGGATCGCGATGACGGGGATGCCGAGCTTGCGCGCCTCGTCGATGGCGAGGTGCTCCTTGTTGGTGTCAACGACCCACAGCGCCGACGGCGTCTTCGTGAGGTTGCGGATACCGCCGAGGCTCTTGTGCAGCTTGACGAGCTCGCGCTTCTTGATGAGCATTTCCTTCTTCGTGAAACCGCTCTTTGCGGTGTCCTCGAAGTCGAGCTCTTCGAGCTCTTTCATGCGGGCCAGACGCTTGGAAACGGTCTGGAAGTTGGTGAGGAGGCCACCGAGCCAGCGCTGGTTGACGTAGGGCTGGCCGACACGCGTCGCCTGCTCCTGAATCGATTCCTGCGCCTGCTTCTTGGTGCCGACGAAGAGAACGGTGCCGCCGTGGGCGACGGTCTCCTTGACGAAGTCATAGGCCTTGTCAACGAACCCGAGCGACTGCTGCAGGTCGATGATGTAGATGCCGGACCGCTCGGTGAAGATGAAGCGCTTCATCTTCGGGTTCCAACGGCGGGTCTGGTGCCCGAAGTGCACGCCGCTGTCGAGCAGCTGGCGAATGGTTACGACGGCCATGAGCCGTACTCCTTGTCCGGCGCGCCTGCAGGGCAGAGCAACGCCAATCGGTTTGTGTCGTGATCGGATGATCACTACTCCTGGTGCCCGGCGCGCATCCGCCTGCTTCCGAGGAAGCGAGGACCGAATGGATGCGGAGGCCGAATGGGCACGCGTAGTCAGCGCACGAAGCGCTGCTTGAAAGAGTTTAGCACCAGGCGGAGGGTCGCCCGTGCACCTCGGTCCTGCCGGAGATGTGCACGGATGCCCCGTGCCGGGCGCATGGGGGCGGCCCCGGCGGCACGGTAGAGGCATGCCCCTGCCCCGAATGCTCGCCGCCGCCCTTGCCGCCGCCTCGTTTGTTCCCGTCGGCGTGACACTGCCCGAGCCGTGGCTCTGGCCCCTGTCCCCGCCACACCCGGTCGTCGCCGAGTTCGCGGCGCCCGCCACGGACTACTCCGCCGGTCACCGGGGCCTCGACCTGGCGGCAGCCGGGGCCACGCCGGTCTTCGCCGTATCCGACGGTGTCGTGTCGTTCGCCGGGGTCGTCGTCGATCGCCCCGTGCTCTCGCTCCGCCACACCGGTGACCTCACGTCGACCGTGGAGCCCGTGACCGCGATCGTCGGGGTCGGCGACGGGGTGAGTCGCGGCCAATTGGTGGGCCACGTCGCGGCAGGCGGGCACTGCACGACCGAATGCCTGCACCTGGGAGCGCGATTGAACGGGCGCTACGTTTCCCCGCGGCTCTACCTGGGCGGCATCCCACGCGCGGTGCTGCTTCCGCTCGCGGCGGCGCCCGCCTCAGGCTCGGGGGTGCGCGTTGAGGTAGCTCTGCTTGAGCCGTTCGGCCGAGACGTGGGTGTAGATCTGGGTGGTGCCGAGGCTGGCGTGGCCGAGCAGTTCCTGAACGGCCCGCAGGTCGGCTCCGCCGTCGAGCAGATGGGTGGCCGCCGTGTGGCGCAGGGCGTGCGGGCCGGCCGGCCCGTTTCCGGGCACGTCGGCGAGCAGGGTGGCGACGAGTCGGTAGACGGCGCGCACGCCCAACCGCCTCCGTCCGGTGCCGAGGAACAAGGCAGCCAGTGGCGGGGTCGACATCCCCTCTGCCAGTTTCGCCGCGGCGAGAACGGGTCGCCCCCGGTCGACGTAGGCGAGAATGGCGGACTGGGCTGGAACGCCGAAGGGCACCACCCGCTCCTTCTGGCCCTTTCCGGTGACGCGCACGGTGAGCCGGTGCAGGTCGACGTCCCCGGTGTCGAGACCGACGAGCTCGGAGACCCGGAGCCCCGATGCGTAGAGCAGCTCCACGATGGCGAGGTCGCGCAGGGCGTGCGGTTCGCTGGCGGAGACGCGCTGCTCGAGGTGGCCGAGCAGATCCTGCATCTGGGCGCGGTTGATCACCCGGGGCAGGGTGCGGCCGGGCTTGGGTGAGCGCAGCCGGATCGCCGGGTCGGCCGGGCTCGCGCCGGTGCGGGCCAGCCAGGCGGTGAAACCGCGGGCAGACGCGGAGCGCCGCGCGATGGTCGCCCGGGCGAGGCCGGCCTGGCTGCCGACCCAGAGCCAGTCCCGGAGCAGTTCCAGGGTCAGTTCGGCGGCGTCGACGACGCCGCGCCCCTCGGCGAAGGAGAGGAGGCCAGACAGGTCGCTCCGGTAGGCGCGGATGGTGTGCGGCGAGAACCCTCGTTCGGCGGCGAGGTAGACGGCGAAGTCGTCGAGGACCTCCGTCAGTCGCGGGGCCGGCGGCGTCACGCCACTCTTCCCGGCGCGGACCCGGCCTGGCGGGAGAACGCCTCGGTGCGTTGCTCGGGGGTGAGCGCTTCCATCCGGGCCAGGAATTCCGCATCGAACCGGGTCGCGACGTCGAACTCGCCCAGCGGCACGCTCGAGTGCACGACCTGGTCGTCGTGCACGTGCACCAGGTTGATCGACTGGCCGCCGATCCGGCCGACCAGTTCGCCCTGCGGCGCGCTCGCATCGAGGGTGTAACAGGTGGCGGCGGCGACCGACACCGGGATGCCGGCGAACAGCCCCGTGGCGGCGTAGTGCAGGTGTCCGCCGAGAACGGCCCGGACATCGCTGCCGCGGATGACCTCGGCCAGCCGGTCCTGCCCGCGGAGTTCCAGGATGCTCATCAATGGGATCAGGGTGGGGATCGGCGGGTGGTGCAACGCCAGCAGGGTGCCGTGGGGCGCGGGTGTGCGGAGCACGTCGGCGAGCCAGTCGAGCTGCGGCCCGGTCAGTTCGCCGTGGTGGTAGCCGGGCACGCTGCTGTCCAGCGCGATCAGGCGCAGACCGTTCAGGTCGAAGACCGCGTCGACCGGGGCATCCGCTGGGGCATCGGTCTCGGTCTCGCCGAGGAGGCCGGCCCGGAAGGCGGCGCGTTTGTCGTGATTGCCCATCACCCAGACGACCTGGGTGCCGAGCCGGTCGGCCGACGCCTGCACGAGCGCGCGCACCCGCCGGTAGGCGTCCGGCTCGCCGGTGTCGGCGATGTCGCCGGTGAAGACGAGGGCGTCGGGGCGGAGGCCGGAGCGTTCGAGCTGGGCAAGCGCCTGACGCACGGGGGTGTCGGTGTCGACGGTGCCGTAGAGGTCGCGGGCGCCGCCGAGGAAGTGCGTGTCGCTGATGTGCACGATCAGGTGACTGGCCGGCGCGTGCTGGCCGAACTGGACCTGCTGATTCTGAACGCCCGCCATGACCTGCCTTTCCTCGATGCCCTTCACCCTACGGCTCGCCGCCGACGCCCGGTCGGTGCGGCGCGGTCCAGGTCAGGAGAATGCGAACAGCCGCCGAACCACGGATCCGTCGGCGAGCGCGTCGAGTCCCTCGTTCAGTTCGTCGATCGGCTTGGTGTCGGTGTGCAGGAGTTCGACGGGGAGGGTGCCGTCGCGCCACATCTGCAGGTAGCGCGGGATGTCCGTGGCCGGGACCGAGTCGCCGAGGTAGGAGCCGAGCAGCCGGAGCCCGCGCCCGGCGAATTGCAGCGCCTGCACGCTCAGGATCTGGTCCGGGTGCGGCAGGCCGATCGAGACCAGGGCGCCACCGCGGGTGAGCAGGCCCAGGCAGGCCTCCATCACGCGGGAGCTGCCGACGGCCTCGATGGCGACGTCGACACCGTCGCCGGCGTGCTCGGCGACGAGAGCGGCTGCCTGGTCGGGCGAGCCGACGTGGTGGGCTCCGGCCCGGCGCGCCAGGTGCTGCTTGGCGGGCAGGGGGTCGATGGCGATCACGCATGTTCCGGTGATGCGGGCGGCCGCCATTACCGCCATCAGGCCGACGGCACCCAGCCCGAAGACGACCACGGACTGGCCTGCGCCGACCCGGGCGGTGTTCTCCACGGCTCCGATCCCGGTCAGGGCGGCGCAGCCGAAGAGGGCCGCGATGTCGAAGGGAACATCGTCGTCGACGACCACCACGGATTCGCGGGCAACCACCGCGAATCCGGAGAAGGCGGAGACCCCAAGGTGATGGTTGAGCCGCTCCCCCGACTCCGTCGTGAGAACGGCCGCGCCGTGCAGGAGGTCCCCGGTGCCGTTGGCCTCGGCGCCGCGGTGACAGAGGGCCGGGCGGCCGGCGGCGCAGGCGCGGCAGTCGCCGCAGCTCGGCACGAAGACGAGCACGACCCGGTCGCCGGCGCGGACATCCGTCACCCCGGGTCCGACCTCGGCGACGGTCCCGGCGGCCTCGTGGCCGAGAGCCATCGGCAGCGGGCGCGGGCGCGCGCCGTTGACCACGGAGAGGTCGGAGTGGCACAGGCTGGCCCGTTCGATCTTCACGAGAACCTCGCCCGCCCGCGGAGTCGGTCTCACCACGGTCTCGAGGCGCAGCGGGCGACTGTCGGCGTAGGGGCGTGGCAGCCCCGTGTCGTAGAGGACGGAACTGAGCATCATTGCCTGCGTCATCTGTCCAACCTAGCCCGCGGGTCAGGTGGAACCGCGCAGCCAGCCGGTATCCCGCTCCCTGGCCGCCCCCTCGAGGTCCAGGCCACCCAGTGCACCCTGCACGGCGGCGACGGAGAGGCCGGATCGGCGAGCCAGATCGTGCACCGTGCGCGGCGACCGGGCGCTCAGCGCGTCCAAGACCCGGGTCTGGTCGCTGGACCGCTCAACACCGGGCAGGTCAAGCGGCACCTGGACTACCCGGTCGCCGACCAGTTCGGCCATCTCCTCCGGGGTGGTCACGCACACGGCGTCGTATTCGCGGATCAGGCGATGACAGCCGGCCGACGTCGGGCTGGTCACCGGGCCGGGCACCGCGCCGAGGGGCCGGCCGAGGGCGGCGGCGTGCCCGGCCGTGTTGAGCGAACCCGACCGCCAGCCGGCCTCGAGCACGACCGTGGCCGCGCTGGACGCCGCGATCAGCCTGTTGCGTTGCAGGAACCTCCACTTGGTCGGTGCCGCCCCGCACGGCAGTTCGGAGACGACCGCGCCGTCTGCGGCAATGCGGCCGAGTAGCGCGTCGTGGCCGCTCGGGTAGAACCTGTCGACTCCCCCGGCCAGGAAGGCGACCGTCAGGCCCGAACTGGCCAGGGCCGCTCGGTGCGCCATGCCGTCGATGCCGTACGCCGCGCCCGACACGATCGTGAAGCCGCGGTCGACCAGGCCTGCCGAGGCCTCCATGGCAACGTGCTCGCCGTACCCGGTCGCGGCCCGCGCGCCGACCAGGGCGATCGAGCTGGGAAGCGAGGTGAGGGCCAGGGCGACGCCCCGCCACCAGAGTGCGATCGGGGCATGGCGACCGAGGTCGTCCACCCCGCCCGGCCATACGTCGTCGCCGGGCAGGGCGAGCCGCGCCGACACGCGCGCGGCCTGCCGGAGGGCCCGGATGACGTCCGCGGATGACAGGCGAGGTCGCCACCGTTGCAGGGCCGGTTCGAGTTCGGCGCCGAGCTCCTCTTCTGAACCGAGACCGCCGGCCGCGCCGGCATCCGCGAGCAAGGCCACGAGACGGGCCGGGTTGCCCGGATCGAGCACGGCCGCCAGGGCCGGCCCGGCTCCGAGCCGCTCGACCAGCGCACCGGCCGTGCCGTCGCCTGGCTCGGCGATGCAGGTCCAGGCGGCCCGGGCGAACACCTCGGCCGGGACGCCGGGCGGCGCCGCGGAATCGGCCGGGCGCACCCCGGCGGCGAGCTCGGCCACGGCGGCCTCATCCAATCCGAACAGCATCACGATGACATTCCCTTCCGCAGGTAGAGCGCCTGGCCGATGTGTTCGGCGCCGGGTCGGGCGACACCGCCCAGATCAGCGATGGTCCAGGCGACGCGCAGCACCCGGTCGTAACCGCGCATGGTGATCCCGCCGCGCTCGAGGGCCCGGTCGAGCACCGCGGTGGTCGCCCCGGGGAGCCGGGCGTCTGGACCGCGCAGCCACGGCCCCGGCACCTCAGAGTTCAGCGACCACGGCGTGTCCGCCAGCCGCTCCGCCGCCGCCGACCGGGCCAGCACCACGCGCTGCCTCGCCGTGGCGCTGGTCAGGCGCGGGCCGTCCGCGGCCAGACGCAGCTGGGCCGCGGTGATCCGCTGCACCCGCAGCTGGATGTCGATTCGATCCAGCAGCGGGCCGGAGAGCCGGGCGAGATACCTCCGTCGTGCACTCGGCGGGCAGCTGCACTCGAGGTCCGCGGCTCCATACTGGCCGCAAGGGCAGGGATTCGCCGCGAGAACCAGTTGGAACCTGGCCGGGAACCTCGCCACGGCGTTCGCGCGATGGATGCTGATCTGGCCCGACTCGAGCGGCTGACGGAGCGCGTCGAGCACCGCGGACGCGAACTCCGGGGCCTCATCGAGAAACAGAACGCCGTGGGAGGCCCGCGCCGCCGCACCGGGGCGGATTCGGCCGCTGCCCCCGCCGACCATGGCCGCGGCGGTGGCGGTGTGGTGCGGCGCCTCGAGCGGCGGCCGGGTCACGAGGGTACGGCCGACCCCGCGTCCGCTGAGCGAGCGCATGGAGCTGACCTCGAGGGAGGCCTCCGGATCGAGATCGGGCAGCAGTCCGGGCAGGCGGGCCGCCAGCATGGTCTTGCCGGCTCCCGGCGGACCGACCATGAACAGGTGGTGGCTGCCGGCCGCCGCGATCTGCAGGGCCAGGATGGCGTCGTCGTTGCCGATCACGTCGGCCAGTTCCGGTTCGGCGGCGTCGGTGCTGTCCTCGGCCGGGGCCTCGATCACGTCGACGTCGACCGGTTCGAGCCGGGATCCGTGCCAGATTGCGGCGTCCCGTAGCGAGGCAACCCCGACGACCCGCATTCCCGGCACGAGCGAGGCCTCCGCGGCGTTGCCCGCCGGAACCATCACGGTGGTGTGGCCGAGCCTGGACGCGGCGATCACGGCGGGGAGCATGCCGGCCGTCGGGCGCAGACGTCCGTCCAGGGCCAACTCACCGATGTGCACCACCCTTTCGACCGACGCGGCGGACACCAGCTCGTCGGCGGCGAGGCAGGCCAGGGCGATCGCCAGGTCGAACCCGGATCCGTGCTTGGGCAGGGCCGCCGGTGACAGGTTGATGGTGAGCTTGTTGCGCGTCAGCGGGCAGCCCGAGTTCTGCGCGGCGGCGCGCACCCGCCAGGTGGCCTCGGAGAGTGCGGCGTCGGGCAGGCCGATCAGCACGATGCCCGGCAACTGGCTGGAGATGTCGGCCTCCACCTCCACCAGCGCCCCGGTCAGGCCGAGGAGCGCCACCGCGTGCGTCCGTGCGAGCGCCATCAGAACACCCCGTGCATCAGAACACCCCGGGCAGGTGCTCGACCACCGGGTCTGCCCCCGGCCGTTGAATCACGGCGACCGCGTCGATCCGGATCCGAGCCGGCCGGGTCTTCGCCTGGTCGCACCAGGCCGCGGCCAGCCGCCGCAGCCGGGCAAGCTTCGCCGCGGTGATCGCCTCGAACGGATGTCCGAAGCGCGTTCCCGAACGCGTCTTCACCTCTACGAACGCGACCTCGCCGTCCCGCTCGACGATGAGGTCGATCTCCCCCTGGTCGCACCGCCAGTTGCGCGCGATGACCCGGTAGCCGGCGGCGGCGAGGAACGCGGCGGCGCGCTCCTCGCCCAGCCTGCCCAGCTCGTCCTTGTCTGCCACGGGTGCCTCCGGGACCAGCGTGTCCCAGCCGGCGGCGCCGCCGCGGTTACGCCCGAAAGCGGTGCGGAAGGCGGCCGGGCCCGCCGTGTGGAGGAACGGAAACGGGCCGGGTCGATCGCCTGCCTCAGAGGCCCAGCGTCACCAGGGCCGCGTCCATCCGGGTCGCGATCTCGGCGTAGCCGACGTCGTTGGGGTGGAGATCGTCGTCGGCCATCCATTCGGGATGCCCGTCCAGCCAGTGCGAGGCGCCCGGAATGTAGTCGGCGTCGATCTCGGCGGCCGCGTCCCTGACCCAGCCGATGATGCGCTCGACGGATTCGGGCCGGTCGTCGGTGTACCAGAACGGTTCGACGATGACGAAGCGGGCGCCCGGCAGGGCCTTCTTCATCGCCCGGAAGTCGCGGCCGATCGCGGCCCGTACATCGTCGGCTCGTTCGGGCATGACGAAGTTGTCGTTGAGCCCCATGGTGCTGAAAACGATGTCGGGTTTCGCGTCGATCACCCGGTCGACGAGGTCGGGACCGGGCAGGTTCGTCCGGTTGTTCACGAAGCCGAGGCCGTTCGTGCTCGGGTTGACCTCGGTCCAGCCGCGCCCGGCGCACACGATGGTCGACCAGCGGGCGGCCCGGCCGGAGGCACCGGTGCCGCGGGTGTAGGAATCGCCGTAGAACGCGACGACGGGTGCCCCGTCGGTCGGCGCACCCGCGGTCGAGCCCGCGGTCGACCCTGCCACGCTCACCCCCACGACGACGGCGATGGCACCGGCACAGAGCGCGCCGATCACGGACAGGAGGGCGATACGGCGGCGCAGGGTCATGACTCTCATTCGGCAGCGGCGGCACATCCGGATTGGTCGCGCCCTCGGTCGACGCTACTCCGGGCGCACTCGTTCAGCGCACGAAGGCGGGCGTCCCGGCGCCGGCGGCGGCGAACGCGGCATCCGTCGCGGCCAGCACGCGGAGGATGTTGCCGCCGGCCAGCGCGGCGAGATCCTCCGCCGACCAGCCGCGCCCGGCAAGCTCGGTCAACAGCGCCGGGTAGCCGTCGACGCCCTCGAGACCCGACGGGAACTCATCCGTGCCGTCGAAGTCGCCGCCGAGCCCGATGTGCCGGATGCCCGCGACCCGGCGGGCGTGAGTGATGTGGTCGGCCACCTGCACGATCGATACGGGCGGCGCCGGGGTGTCCTGGGCGCCGTTGAACCAGTCCGAATACTCCCTGGTGAGGAACTGCGGCACGAAGGTGATCATGACGACGCCTCCGTTGGCCTCGAGCCGTTCAAGCACGTGATCCGGCACGTTCCGGGGATGATCGGCCAGGGCGCTCACACAGCTGTGGCTGAAGATCACCGGGGAGTCGGTCACGTCGAGGGCGGCGTGCGCCGTGGCGGGCGACACGTGGGAGAGGTCGACGAGCATGCCGAGCCGGTTCAGCTCCCGGATGTACTCCTCACCGCGCCCGGTCAGGCCACCATGCACGCGTTCGTCGGTGCCCGAATCGGCCCAGCTCGTGTTGTGCACGTGGGTGAGGGTGAGGTAGCGCACGCCCAGTCGGGCGAACATCCGCAGCACGGCCGGCGAGTCATTGAGGCAGTGCGCGCCCTCGGCGCCGAGCAGCGACGCGACCCGGCCGTCCACCCTGGCCGCCTCGACGTCGGCCGCGCTGCGCGCGATGACGAACTCCTCGGGATACCGGGCCGCGAGCCGGTAGACCCAGTCGATCTGTTCGAGGGTTCCCTGCACGGCGTCGGCGTCCCGATGGTCGTCGCTCACATAGACCGACCAGAACTGGGCCCCGACCCGGCCGGCGCGGAGGCGGGCGATGTCCGTGTCGGTGCCCAGGCCGCGTTCGAGGCCCTCGACCGAGTACTCGCGCTCCTCACGGCAGACCCAGGCCCAGTCGTTGTGTCCGTCGATGACGGGGGCGAGCTCGAGCGCCCGGGCCACGACGGCGGCGGCCTCGGCGGCCTCGGCGGTGGCCTCTGAGTCGGCGGGACCGCTCGATTCGGAGTGACCGGCGGGAGATTCGGCGGGAGTCATGCGTCCACGCTAGCGGCAGGCCTCCCGTTGACTCGTAGTCTGGAACCATGGGATTTCGTAATGAGCTGGTCGACCTGCAGATGAAGACGATGAACGTGCTGCACCGGCTCGTGTTCCGGCTCTCCGGTGGGCGTGTGCTCGCCTCGTTCGGGTCGATGCCCGCGGTCGAGCTGCACACCATCGGCCGGTCGAGCGGCAAACGTCGGGCCGTGATGCTCACCGCTCCCGTGCACGACCGGCACCGCTACGTGTTGATCGCGTCCAAGGGCGGCGACGACCGCCACCCGCAGTGGTACCTCAATCTGGTTGCGAACCCGGAGGTCGAACTCACCGTGTACGGCACCACGATGCCGATGCGCGCCCGCACGGCGAGCATGGAGGAGAAGAGCGTGCTCTGGCCGCAGATCGTCGCCTCCTACAAGGGCTATGACGGCTATCAGCAGAAGACCAGCCGGGACATCCCTGTGGTCGTCTGCGAACCGCGCTGACCGCTCCTCCTCAGGCCTGCAGCACCGCCTCGGGCAGGTCGGACACGGCGCGCGGGAACGACGGCGGATGCGCACCGGCCATCTCCTCGAGCACCCGGATGACCTGGCAGCTGTAGCCGTATTCGTTGTCGTACCAGACGTAGAGCACGGCCTTGCGGCCCGTCGTGATGGTGGCCAGCCCGTCGACGATCCCGGCCCTGCGTGAACCGAGGAAGTCGCTGGAGACCACCTCCGGCGAGTCGATGTAGTCGATCTGCTTGTGCAGTACGGAGTTCAGGCTCATCTGGCGCAGGTACGCGTTGAGCTCGTCCTTGTCGGTTTCCCGCTCGAGGGTGAGGTTGAGGATCGCCATCGACACGTCGGGGGTGGGCACCCGAATGGCGTTGCCGGTCAGCTTGCCGGCCAGTTCGGGAAGCGCCTTGGCCACCGCCTTCGCTGCGCCGGTCTCGGTAAGCACCATGTTGAGCGCCGCGGAGCGACCCCGGCGGTCGCCGGAGTGGAAGTTGTCGATCAGGTTCTGGTCGTTCGTGAACGAGTGCACCGTCTCGACGTGCCCGTCGACGATCCCATAGCGGTCGTTGACGGCCTTGAGCACGGGGCTGATCGCATTGGTCGTGCAGGATGCCGCGGTGACGATCACGTCGTCCGCCATGATCGACGCGTGGTTGATGCCGTGCACGATGTTCTTCAGCCGACCCTTGCCGGGTGCGGTCAGCAGCACCCGTGCCACGCCCGGGCAGGCGAGGTGCTGGGAGAGACCCTCCTCGTCGCGCCAGCGACCGGTGTTGTCCACCACGACGGCATCGTGGATGCCGTACCGGGTGTAGTCGACGCTCGCCGGGTCGGAAGAGTAGATGACCTGGATCAGTGTGCCGTTGGCGAGGATCGTGTCGTTGGCCTCATCCACCGTGATGGTGCCCTCGAACGGCCCGTGCACCGAGTCACGGCGCAGCAGGCTGGCCCGCTTGACGATGTCGTTGGCCGACCCGCGGCGCACGACGATGGCACGCAGGCGCAGGCCCTGGCCGCCGCCCGCGTGCTCGATCAGGATGCGCGCCAGGAGTCGTCCGATCCGGCCGAAACCATAGAGCACGACGTCGGTGCTCGTGCGCGGGTCGATGCCCTGCAGGCCGATGACGTCGGCCAGCTCCTCGCGCAGGAACTCGTCGAGGCTGCGGCCGGTGTCGTCGCGTCGACGCGCCAGGTTCAACCGGGCCAGGTCGATCGATGCGGCCCCGAGTTCCAGCCGGGCGAGTGCCTCAAGCAACGGGAGGGTTTCCTCGAGCGGAAGTTCGACGTCGTCGATCTGCCGGGCGAAGCGGTGAGCCTTGAGCAGGCCGACAACCGACTGGTTGATCAGGCTGCGCCCGTGCACGCTGGTGACGACGTTGTTGTCCCGGTAGAGCCGGCCGATCAGCGGGATCATCGCTTCCGCCAGCGCCTCCCGGTTGATCCATGTGGCTCGGCAGTGGTCAGCATCCTGAAGCAAGGACATACCTTTCTCTCCCGGCCGCACCGTTGCGCCGGGTCATGCAGGCTGGCAGCCTGGGTTACTCGTCGAGCGCCAGTTCCTTCGGCAGCTCGAATTCCTTGGACGCGAGTTCCTCCACGTTGACGTCCTTGAACGTCAACACGCGTACCGACTTCACGAACCGGTCGGAGCGGTAGACGTCCCAGACCCAGACGTCCTTCATGGTCAGTTCGAAGTAGAAGTCATGCTCCGTGTCGCGGCGGACCAGTTCGACCTCATTGGCGAGGTAGAAGCGTCGCTCGGTCTCGACGACGTACTGGAACTGACCGACAACGTCTCGGTACTCTCGGTACAGGGCCAACTCGACCTCGCGGTCGTAGTCCTCGAATTCTTCTTCTTCCATGGTGTTTCAATCCTACGCTGTGATGCTCAGCCACGATTTGCGGTGCAGCAGTGTCGGCCCGAGCAGGGCGATCGCTTTCATGTGGGCCGCACTGCCGTAACCCTTGTTGCCGGCCCAGCCATAACCGGGATTCAGGGCGTCCGCTTCGATCATCAACCGGTCCCTGTGCACCTTGGCGATAACGGATGCCGCCGCGACCGAACCGCAGTCCTGGTCGGCCCGAACCCGGGTGACCACGTTGAGCGGCGTGTTCAGTGCCTTGTTGAGCCAGTCGTCCTTGCCGTCGAGCAGCACAACGCTGCCGGCGATGTCCACCCCGGCCTCGTGCAGTTGCATCAGCGCCCGTTTGCCCGCGAGCCCGAGGCAGGCGATGATGCCCAGTTCGTCGACCTCCGCGGCTGAGGCCAGCCCGACCGCCGAATGCAGGGCCCAGGCCACAGCGAGGGGTGCGATGGCCTCACGCCTGGGCTCGCTGAGCATCTTGGAGTCGCGGAGGCCGGCGGGCATGGTGGCAGCGGCGGGCCCGACGACGGCCACGCCGACGCCCACGGGACCGGCCAGCGCCCCCCGGCCGACCTCATCGACACCGATCACACAGGTGGCGCCGGCGGCCATCATGGCCAGCTCGACATCGAGGGTGGGGTCGACGACTCCCATCTACCTGGTCTCCGAGGTGACGCCGCGGAAGACCTCCGGGTAGTCGTCGAGCCAGGTCCAGCGTGCCAGCGGCCAGCTGATCACCAGGGCGCGGCCGACGACGTTGTCGATCGGCACGAAACCCTTGCCCGGGGTGTCCCCGTTGTAGCGGGAGTCCTTGGAGTTGTAGCGGTTGTCCCCCATCACCCAGAGCGAGTTCGCGGGAACGACAATGTCGAAGGGGTCCTTGGAGACCTTGGTCTCCCCGACGGGGAGCTGCGCATACGGTTCAGAGATCGGCACGTCGTTGACGCTCATCTGTCCGAGGGCGTTGCAGCAGACGACATGGTCGCCCGGCAGCCCGATGACGCGCTTGATGAGGTGGTCGTTGCTGTCGGGGGCGGACAGCCCGACCACAGCGAGCACCCAGTCCACCCCGGCCACGATCGGGTTCTGCTCCAGCGGCGCCTGCGGCAGGAGCCAGCCGCCCGGATCGCGGAAGACGACCACGTCGCCGCGGCTGATCGGGATGAGGCTCGGCTCGAGTTCGTTCACGATGATGCGATCGTTGACCATCAGGGTCGTTTCCATCGACCCAGAGGGGATGTAGAACGACCGGATCAGGAACGTCTTGATCAGGAACGAGATGAGCAGTGCCACCACGAAAATAACCAGAAGGTCGCGAACGAAGAGTGCCACTCCGCGCTTCTTGCGCTTCGTATCTGATGCCAGGCGATCTGATCGCGTGGGCAGAGAATTGTCTGTCATTAAACCGCCTGAGCTCCTCACCCAGTGTAAGGGTGAGGAGCTCAGGGAGAAGTCCAGCGGAGGCTGGGAGTCGACTGTTAGTCGCGCTTCTCTTTGATCTTGGCCTTCTTGCCGCGCAGGTTGCGCAGGTAGTACAGCTTCGCGCGACGCACGTCACCACGGGTGACGACCTCGATGTGGTCGATCACCGGGGAGTGAACCGGGAAGGTACGCTCGACGCCGACCTGGAAGCTGACCTTGCGAACGCAGAACGTCTCGCGCACGCCTTCGCCGGAGCGGCCGATGACGACACCCTGGAAGACCTGGACACGAGAGCGGGCGCCCTCAACGATGTTGACGTGGACCTTGACGGTGTCGCCGGCGCGGAAGGCCGGGATGTCCTTGCGGAGGGATGGTGCATCCACCTGGTCGAGAATATGCATATTGGTTCGCTCTCTGTATCCGCCACAGGACGACTACGATTTGTGCCGAACGACCCGCTCGAGGCGACCCGTGTCGGCAACCGACTGAGTATGTTTCGTGCCACACGTTGCAGCTCCCCTGTGGCAGAGACTTGCTACGGCACAATCGCTGATTATGTCATGAAAGAGGGGCACGTCGCAAAAGCCGCCCGCTACTGCCCGGACGGCTTCTCTTCCAGGGGATTCTCGTGAATCACGATCACCGACGGATCGACCGTGCTATCGAACCGGGGTGGCCTGGCGGCACCGTGGCCGGCACCGCCCTGGCCGGCACCGGCCTGGGCCGAACCGAACCGGGCGGTCTCGTCGATCACGACGAGCATCTCCCGCATCCTGGCCCTGGCTGCGGTATAGAACTCCCAGATGACGAACCAGAACGCGGCGAGACCCACGACGACGACGAGGATGGGCAGGCCCGTCGACGCCGTGCTGAAACCGACGGCAACGATCATGGCGTGCCAGAGCGCGAGCACTCCCACATCGGCCCAGGAGACGGCTCGGCGGGTACGCACCTCCTTGCGGGCGTAGATCAGCAGCGCGACCACAAGAAGGCCGACGCCGAGGACCACCCCGCCGAAGAAGCTGCCGAGCACCATCCAGCCACTCGCGCCGAACACCGATGCGCCGATGAGCAGCCACGCGGGCAGCACGACGACGGCGATGAACTGCCAGTAGTAGAAGACTCTGCGTACGAACACGAGATCAGACTACCCGCGCGTTTTGGCCTCCGGCTCGGAGTTCGCTGGGGGCAGAAGGTCGGGCCGCACCCGGCGCGTGCGTTCGAGCTGCTGCTCCCGTCGCCAGGCGGCGACCGCGCCGTGGTTTCCGCTGAGCAGCACGGGCGGCACGTCGTGGCCGCGCCAGCTGGACGGCTTGGTGTAGCTCGGGTATTCGAGCAGACCGTCCTCGTGCGATTCCTCGACCAGGCTCTCCGGGTTGCCGACGACGCCGGGGATCAGCCGCCCGATGGCCTCGATCATGGCCATCACGGCGACCTCTCCCCCGTTGAGCACGTAGTCGCCGAGCGACACCAGGCGCACTCGCCCGATGGCGGCGAAATGGTCGAAGACGCGCTGGTCGATGCCCTCGTAGCGCCCGCAGCCGAAGACCAGGTTCGGTTCCTCGCCGTCGCCGTCGCCGGAAATGTCGCTAAGGATCTCGTCGAGCGCCTCGCCCCACGGTTCCGGCTTCATCACCATGCCGGCTCCGCCGCCATAGGGCGTGTCGTCGACGGTGTTGTGCCTGTCGTGGGTGTGATCGCGCAGGTTACGCACGCGCAGGTCGATCAGCCCGGACTGGCGGGCCCTGCCGACGAGGGAAACGTCGAGGACGGAAAAGAACTCCGGAAAAATGGTGAGGATGTCGATGCGCACCAGTGAAGTCTAGGAGTGGACGAGCACCGGCTCGTTCGCTTCCTCCACCTCGGCGGCGCGGTTGACCTTGGTACGGTGCGAGAAATACACCGGCAGCGCGGTGAACAGGATCGCGCCGGCCAGGTTGCCGATGAGCACGGGGATCTGGTTCCAGACCAGCCATTCCCCGATGCTGATGGGGGCGCCGAGCATCATGCCGGCCGGGATGGCGAACATGTTCACGATCGCGTGCTCGAGGCCCAGGCTGAAGAAGATCGTGACCGGAAGCCACATCGCGAGAATCTTCCCGGAGGTCGACTTGGAGACGTAGAACATGATCGTGCCGAGCGCGACCATCCAGTTGCAGAGCATGCCCTTGATGATCGCGACGAGAATGCCGGCGGGGCCGGCCGCCTCGTACGGCAGCACCTTGTGTTCGGCGAGGTGGATGATCGCGTCGATCACGGGGTCGGTGGTCTGCGTGCCCATGTACGTGATCGAGATCACGTAGAGGAGGGCGAAGAGCACCGCACCGAAGAGGTGGGCGCCGATGACCACACCGAAGTTGGTGAGGCCCTTCTTGAGTGTCGTGCGGCCCTCGAGGATCGCGAGCGGGATAAGGGCGAAGCTGCCGGTGACCAGCTCCAGGTTGAGCAGCAGAATAATGGCGAAGCCGACCGGGAAGAGCACGGCGCCCACGATGGGCAGGCCGGTTTGGGCTGACGCGGTCAGGGAGACCGCCGTGGCGGCGCCGAGGATGGCGCCGGACAGGGCGCCGCGCAGGAACATCTGCTTAATGGTCAGTCTGGTTTTTAGGACACCGGAATGAATAATGTCATCGATGAGTTGGTCCGGTTTGACGTACGACATGCGGCGGTTCTCCTTGGAGGGTGTACCGCGTCATGACGAGGAGGGAAGTCGGACGGGCGCGGGCGCCACTCCCCGGGTGAGAGTCTGGCGCGCCTATGCGCCTTCGCTATCCGGCGTGTCCGCCGGAGAAGTCTTGGTGTCCGGTTCGGACTCGGTTTCGCTTTCCGAGTCGGATTCCGGCTCCGCGTCGGTGTCCGGTTCCTCCGGCAACTCCTCGAGGAGTCCGGGAGGAGGGGTTATCGTGACGATGCCGGTCGTGATGTCCACGGACGGCACGATCGCCTTGACGAAGGGAATCATCACCTCGCCGGCCGGAGTCTTCACGATGAGCAGGTCCTGCGCGGGCAGGTGCTCCAGGCGGGTGATGGTGCCGATCTGGACGCCATCACGTACGACGGCGAGTCCGACCAGCTGGTGGTCGTACCAGGCGTCTTCTTCGTCGGGCTGTTCCGTGTCGTCCTGGTCGATCCAGAGGATCGCCTTGGCAAGGGCCTCGGCCGCTTCACGGTCGGGGACATCCTTGAAGAACCCGACGGCGTGCTGGTTGTACCAGCGCAGTTCGACGAGTTCGATGGTCTTGCCGTGCCAGGGTGACCCGGTGGGGACCTGGAGGGTGAACACGGCGCCCGGGACGAAACGACGTCCCGGGTCATCCGTGAACAGTTCGAGCTTGATGGCGCCCTTCAGGCCGTGCGCCTTCGTCAGACGCCCCACCCGGAGTTGGCTACGGGGAGGCGTGCTGTCGTTCAAACTCATTACCAACTACTCGCTTACGGTTCTTTAGAAATCGGTGTCGACGACGTCGACCCGCACGCGCCTGCCGTCGGCAAGCGCGGCCACGAGGGTGCGCAGTGCCTTGGCGGTGCGCCCTGAGCGACCGATCACGCGACCGAGGTCCTCGGGGTTCACGCGAACCTCGAGCACCTCGCCACGCGGCGAGTTCTGGGCGGCAACGTGCACGTCGTCCGGGTGATCGACGATCCCCTTGACAAGGTGCTCAAGCGCGGGAGCGAGCAAGGCTACGCCTTGTCCTCTTCGGTGACCGCTGCGTCAGCTTCGGTCTCCTTGGGAGCCTCTTCCTTGGCGACGGGCTTGTCGGCCTTCGGCTTCAGCACCGGCTTCTTCTTCTCGTCGGCGACGAACGCGACCTTGGCCTCTTTGAACTTCACGGTGCTGACGGCGTTCTTGTCACCCTTGAAGATGCCCCAGTCGCCGGTCAGCTTGAGGAGAGCGGCAACCTGCTCGGTCGGCTGTGCGCCGACGCCGAGCCAGTACTGCGCACGCTCGGACTTGACCTCGATGACGGAGGGCTCCTGCGTGGGGTGGTAGATGCCGATCTCTTCGATGACACGGCCATCGCGCTTGGTGCGCGAGTCGGCGACAACGATGCGGTAGTACGGTGCACGGATCTTACCCATGCGCTTCAAACGAATTTTGACAGCCACAATTCTCCTGTGTATTTGATTTTGGCGAACTGACGGCCGTGAGCGTGGGGGCACACTCGGCACAAGCTCAATAAGGTGGTTTTTTCCTGCGTCTGAGTAGAGGGTCGAACGCAAGAGAACTCGACTAACCATTCTGCCAGACGACCACCCGTTTCCGATAATCGGCATTCGGCACTCCCCACGAAGCGACTCAGGGAAACGCCGCCACACGACGCGGCGTGGCAGAGCACCCCCAATCGGTGTCAGGATTGTGCCACGACGCACCCATTCGGGGTGGCACTGACTCGAAAGGTCCACGTGGAAATCGAGTTCGCCCGCTCTGAGCGGTCGACCATCGGCATCGAGTGGGAACTCGCGCTGGTCGACCGCAGCACCGGCGACCTCGTGTCCATCGCCGACGAGGTGCTCCATGGTCTTCGCGGGGACGACGGTTCCGCGCATCCGAAGATCACCGGCGAGCTGCTGCTCAACACGGTCGAGCTGGTCTCTGGAGTGCACCACACGGTGGCCGGGGCCGTGGCGGATGTCGTCGGCCAGGTCGGTGAGGTCCGCGCGATCACCGACCTTCGGGGCGTCGATCTCATCTGCAGCGGATCGCATCCGTTCGGGCAGTGGTTCGACCAGTCGGTCACCGACAAGCCCCGGTACCACCGCCTGATCGATCGCACCCAGTGGTGGGGCCGCAACATGATGATCTGGGGCATCCACGTGCACGTGGGCATCGAGGACCGCACCAAGGTCATCCCCATTCTCAACGGCCTGCTCACCTACCTTCCACACCTGCAGGCGCTGTCCGCGTCGAGCCCGTTCTGGGCCGGCGTGAACACCGGTTACGCCTCGAACCGGGCGCAGATGTTCCAGCAGCTGCCCACGGCGGGCCTGCCCTGGATCCTGGAGGACTGGGCGGCGTGGGAACGTTACGTCGACGACATGACCGTCACCGGCATCGTCGACGATGCGACCGAGGTGCGCTGGGACATCCGTCCGTCGCCCCGTTGGGGCACGATCGAGATCCGTGCCTGCGACGGGGTTTCCACGGCCGAGGAGCTGGCCGCGATCGCCGCGTTCATCCAGTGCCTGGTCGAATGGATGTCGACCCGGCTCGACGAGGGCGAGACGGTGCCGCACCTGCCGCAGTGGTTCGTGCGCGAGAACAAGTGGCGCGCGGCCCGGTATGGGCTCGACGCCGAGATCATCCTCGACTCGGCCGGGGCCGAGTGCCATGTCATCGACGATGTGCGGCGCCTGATCGGCGTGCTCTCCCCCGTAGCCGAACGACTTCACTGCCTGCCGGAGCTCCTGGGGCTGAACCTGATCCTCGACGCCGGGGCGAGCTACCAGCGCCAACTGCGGGTGGCCGACGCGGCCGGCGGAGATCTGCCGGCGGTCGTGCGCGCTCTCGCCGACGAGCTGCGCACAGGACTGATCGCGCGCTGAGCCGGCTCTCCCGCCCGGTCTCTCCCGCCCGGTGATTGAGCCGCCGCGGTGAGTGAGCCGCCGCGGTGATTGAGCCTGTCGAAATCACACCCAGACGACTCCTCCACAATGCACCGTTGATCAGGTTATCCACACCTTTTCACCCTGCCGTCTCGGCCAGTCGCCAATGTCAGTGGTCGGTCGTAGAGTTCGAATATGGCCACCCCGGTTTGCACCACACAAAACGAGCTCGGACGCCTCTTCGACGCGGTCGCGGCAGCCGAGAAGGCGATCGCCCAGGCATTCGCGGCCCGGGCGGAGGCGGTCGATCGGGCCCGCCGGTTCAGCGCCGCGCACGCCGCGTCGATTCCGCTGAGTTTGCAGG
>CAJDUC010000022.1_pt1 | contig 54742 bp, 45 predicted proteins | sample 7390041 | NCBI WGS metagenome assembly CAJDUC01 (sample SAMEA7055666, study PRJEB34461) | soil metagenome | biome: terrestrial ecosystem; feature: Peninsula; material: soil | place: Antarctica | collected 2016 | reverse complement strand
GAAGTTGAGCGACCTGGTCTCCTCGTCGGCCCCGAAGGTCGGGTCGTTGCGAAGGACGTGCGTGACGTAGTCGCAGAAGAACGCGCTGCCCGCGGCCGTCTGGCACCCGGTACTCGGTTCGGTGATGACCGGATCGATCGGGATCTGGATCGCCGCGTCGAACTCGGCCCGGGTGATCTTGCGCTGGGTGAGCATGTCCCTGAGGATGTAGTCCCGACGCGTCCGGTTGGACTGGTAGCCGTTCTCGGTACCGTTGGTCTCGCTCTGCGGGTAGTCCAGCTGGAACTTCAGCGGATTGTTGATGGTCGCGACCAGGCTCGCGGCCTGGGGCAGGGTCAGGTTCGCCGCCGTGGTGTTGAAGTAGTAGTTCGCCGCGGCCTCGATGCCATAGACCGTGCCGCCGAAACCGGCGATATTCAGGTATTGGCGAAGAATGTCGTTCTTGGAGTATTTCTTCTCGAGTCCGATGGCCAGGCGCATCTCCTTCAGCTTGCGGTCCGGGGTCGTTTCGGTGGCGGCGACGTAACAGGTGCGCCGTTTAGTCGCATCCGCCATGAGCTCGCACTTCGCCGCCGGCGAACGTGCTCACGGCCGCCCGGATTGTGCCCTGGAGATCGACACCGCCGTGCTCGAAGAACCGAGGGTCCTCGCTGGCGATGGCGGCATCCCTGACATACGGGCTGATCGCCGTCAGCGGGACCTCGATTCGATTCTGATCGTAAAACGAAGCGAGCAGGGCGACCGAGCCATCGGTCCGGGTCGCGTAGATACTGCTCTTCTCTGACAACCGATCGATGGAGAGGTACTCCGGCAGGTTCTCGAAGACATTGATAGTGTCGGTGGCCGCCATGCTGGACACCGCCATCACCGGGGTGACGGCAACCGCCGTCAGCAGTCCGACCGCGGAGCTCATCGCAACCAGGCCGACCAGGCCGCCAAGCACGCCGGGCAGCGTTCGTCGTTCGGCGAATTCCGTGTTGCGCTTCATCTAACCCCGCCTGACTACGTACCGTGCACTCACCATTGAACCCCAAACGGGGCGATCTCCGCAGGGGCTTGCCGTGAATGTCCGAATGTGTCACGACGGAAGACGGCCACCGGCCGGCCGCGCGTTTCCCACGGATCGGCCGGGCGTTCCCACGCAAAAAGAGGGCCCGGCAGCGAATGCTGTCGGGCTCTTTCGGCGAGCGGAGGCTAGCCCCGCGGCTCAGATCGTGGTTGCGTCCGCGGTGGCCGCGGACTTGGCCGCTGCCGGGACCGTGGCACGGATGGCCCAGCCGAACAGGCCCAGCAGGACGCCGACGCCCATCGCGAAGATCGAGACGCCGAAGGCGACGATCGAGGTGAACAGCGATGCGCGCAGGAGCGAGGCCGTCATCACGGTCGGGCGGGTGGGGTCGTCCTGGGCGAGCTCGGCGTAGGTCTTGCCGCCGCTGGCCTTCATTGCGTGGTGGTTGATGATGGACGCCTGCGCGTAGGCCGCGAACGGGTTGTCAACGGTGGCGCCGCCCAGGAAGTCCGCGTCCTCAGAAACGGTAATCTTCTCTTCACTCAGTTGGGCGCTGACCGTGCCCCAGACGACGCCGCCGACCAGGAGCATAACGAGTCCGCCGATAATGCCCAGAAGCCCGATCAGCCTGACGAGGCGCGCCTTCCCGGATGTCAGGGTGACGGTCTGTGCGGGGTGTGTTGCGGTGCTCATGAACTGGCCTTTCGTCGTGCCACGAGGTTGTGACACTGTTGTGTCCCCAGTTTGGCACATTCAGAGCAATCTCACAGCGAATTCACATCCACGAAACCGTGATTGGGGGTAGAGAAAGGGCGCGACAGATGAGATCTGCCGCGCCCAATTCATTCCGTGCCACCCAGCCCCGCCGGATGTCGGTCCTAGAAGACCGTCAATCCCCGCGCCCGGAACTGGTCCCGTACGCGTTCCTGCAGGTCGTTGTCCGGAGGGTGAACTCCGTGCAACGGGTAGGGCAGGTTGAGCTTGTCCCACTTGTCTTCGCCCATTTGGTGGAAGGGCAGCACCTCGACCCGTTCGACGTTGGGCCACCGCGACACGATCTCGGCGACGGCATCGACGTTCTCCACGGCATCCGTGAGGCCCGGCACGAGCACGAAACGCACCCAGACCGGGATCTTCCGTTCGGCGAGTCGATCGCCGAATGCCACGGTCGGAGCAAGATCCCGCCCGGTCACTTCCTTGTACGTCCCGGGGATGCCCGACTTGACGTCGAGCAGCACCAGGTCGAGGTTGTCCAGCAGCTTGTCCGACGCACTCTTGCCCAGGAACCCGGAGGTGTCCAGGGTGGTGTGCACGCCCAGCTTGTGGCATTCCTCGAAGATGCGGGCCACGAAGGCGGGCTGCATCAGCGGCTCGCCCCCGGAAATGGTGAGCCCGCCACCGGTCGAGTCAAAGACGCCCTTGTAGCGCTTAACCCGGGTCACGAGGTCATCGAGCGTGGTCAGCAACCCGTCGCGCATCTTCCACGTGTCGGGATTGTGGCAATACTGGCAACGCAGCAGACACCCGGAAAGAAAGAGCGTCATTCGCGTGCCGGGGCCATCCACGGCCGTGACCAGTTCCCAGGAATGGACACTGGCCACGGTGCCGTTGTGAATGGCCTCCATCTCAAGGTGGTGAAGTTCGGCCAGTTCGGCCTGTTCACTGCTGACGGATGAACCGTCCACCAGGTCGATGGCGGCGCCGGCGCTGGGCAGGCCGAGGTTTACTGCGGGCATTTTCTCGTCCTACTCAGCGTCGCCGCGTGTTGGTTTCGATGAATATTAGTGCGAGTGGAACGTGCGGCTGATGACGTCCATCTGCTGCTCGCGGGTGAGGCGCACGAAGTTGACCGCGTAGCCGGAGACGCGAATCGTCAGCTGCGGGTAGTTCTCCGGGTGCAGCATGGCGTCCTCGAGGGTGTCCTTGTTCAACACGTTGACGTTGATGTGATACCCGGTCGCCGACGTGAATGCGTCGATGAGGCCGACCAGACTGGTGATCTGCTCTTCCTTGGTGTGGCCGAGGCCACTGGGCACCACGGTGTTGGTCAGCGAGATGCCGTCCTGCGCCTCGCTGTACGGGAGCTTGGCGACGCTGAGCGCCGAAGCGAGCATCCCGTGCGTGTCGCGCCCGTTCATCGGGTTGGCACCCGGTGCGAACGGCTCACCCTTGCGGCGGCCGTCCGGCGTGTTGCCGGTTGCCTTGCCGTAGACCACGTTGGACGTGATCGTCAGGATCGACTGGGTGTGGATCGCATCCCGGTAGGTGGGGTGCTTGCGGATCATTGCCATGAACCGTTCCATCACGTCAACGGCGATGGCGTCGACGTTGTCGTCGTCGTTACCGAACTTCGGGAAATCGCCCTCGACCGTGTAGTCCACGACAAGACCGGTCTCGTCGCGCACCGGACGTACCTTGGCGTACTTGATCGCCGACAGGGAGTCGGCAACCACACTCAGGCCGGCGATGCCGCAGGCCATTGTGCGGATGATCTCCTTGTCGTGCAGCGCCATTTCGAGGCGCTCGTACGCGTACTTGTCGTGCATGTAGTGGATGCAGTTCAGCGCGGTGACGTAGGTCTCGGCAAGCCATTCGAGGGTCTCGAGATAGGCCGGGAAGACGGTGTCGTAGGTGAGGATCTCTTCGGCGTTGGGCGTGGTTGCCGGAGCGACCTGCTTGCCGGAGACCTCGTCCTTGCCGCCGTTGATCGAGTACAGGAGCGCCTTGACGGCGTTGACCCTGGCTCCGAAGAACTGCATCTGCTTGCCGACACGCATGGGCGAGACACAGCAGGCAATGGCGGCGTCGTCACCCATCTCGGCGCGGATGATGTCATCCGACTCGAACTGGATCGCCGACGTGTCGATGGACACCTGGGCGCAGAAGCGCTTGAAGCCCTCGGGCAGCGCGTCACTCCACAGAACGGTGAGGTTCGGCTCGGGTGCTGCGCCGATGTTGTACAGCGTCTGGAGGAAACGGAAGGTCGTCTTGGTGACCAGCGGGCGACCGTCGTCACCGATACCGGCGAGCGACTCGGTGACCCAGGTCGGGTCGCCAGCGAAGATCTCGTCGTATTCTGGGGTGCGCAGGAAGCGCACGATGCGGAGCTTGATGACGAGGTCGTCGATGAGCTCCTGGGCGGCGGATTCGGTCAGGACGCCGTTCGCCAGGTCGCGTTCGATGTACGCGTCGAGGAATGCCGCGTTGCGGCCGAACGACATTGCTGCGCCGTTCTGTTCCTTGACGGCACCGAGGTAGGCGAAGTAGAGCCACTGCACGGCTTCCTTGGCCGTGACGGCGGGGCGGGAGATGTCGGAGCCGTAGCTGGCGGCCATCTGAACGAGTTCCTTGAGGGCGCGGATCTGCTCCGAGTTCTCCTCGCGGGCACGGATGATGTCCTCGGTCGAGGGCTCCATGTCGAGCTCGGCGCGGTCGTTCTTCTTGCCGGCGATGAGGGCGTCGACGCCGTAGAGGGCGACACGACGGTAGTCACCGATGATCCGGCCGCGGCCGTAGGCGTCCGGCAGTCCAGTGATCAGGTGGCTGTTGCGGGCACGACGCACGCCGGGAGGGTAGACGTCGAAGACGGCGGTGTTGTGGGTCTTGCGGTAGTCGGTGAAGATCTTCTCGAGCTCGGGAGAAACGGGGTAGCCGTAGGTCTCGAGCGAGGTGGCGACCATGCGCCAGCCGCCGAACGGCATGATCGCACGCTTGAGCGGCGCATCCGTCTGCAGTCCGACGATGACCTCGTTGGCCTCATCGATGTAACCGGGCTTGTGGGCTGTAATGGACGACGGGGTGGTCGCGTCGACGTCGTAGACGCCCTTGCGCCGCTCCTCGGGGAACATGGCGGACAGCTTGGCCCAGACCCCGGTCGTGCGAGCCGTCGGGCCCGCCAGGAATGTTGCGTCGCCCAGGTAAGGCGTGTAATTGCGCTGGATGAAATCGCGGAGATCGATCGAATCCTGCCAGGGGCCGGACACGAAGTCCGGACGCTCGGCCTGCATCGCGTCTTTGTCGCTGCGAACACCTTCTGTGATGGTCATGTAGATTGCACTCCTCGTGGGATCGAGTCACCCCGCCGCAGAAGTGTGTCTCCCACAGTCGGGCCTGGAGAGCAGGACCACGAGGCTTGCGGCTAATGCGGCGATGCATCGTGACTTGCCCTCTGGAGCCAACACTACTCCGGTCGCCGGGCCTATCACACGAATCGGTGCCGGGGTTTCGCGCCCGCGCCCTTAAGGGGAGGCGACCATTTTCAGGTTCGCTCGCCCGGCGCATCCGGAGCACCGATTCTGCCGCATGCGCGGCTGGTCAAAATGCTGTCCAGAGGCCAAAAATCCGATTCAGTCGGTGGATTCGGACCGAATTTTCAAAGTTTTTTTCCCGGGTTGAGCAGCGAGTGCGGGTCAAAGGCGGCTTTCACCCGGCGCTGGAGGTCGCGCAGGATCGGTCCGAGCTCGTCGTCGAGGTGCGCCTGCTTGAGCATTCCGATGCCGTGTTCGCCGGACGCCGAGCCGCCGAGGGAGATCGCGAGCCGGATCACCCGGGCGAAGGCCTCGTGCGCCGCGTCGACCTCGGCCGGGTTCTCGGCGTCGAATCCGATCATCGGATGGAGGTTGCCGTCGCCGAGGTGACCGCCGGTACCGATCGGGATCGAGAGTTCGCGCGAGATCTCGGTGAGGCCGGTGAGCAGCGACTGCAGCTGGGACCTCGGCACGGTGATGTCCTCGTTGAGGCTGGAACCGCGCGCGGCCTGCAGTGCCGGCTGCAGCAACCGGCGAGCCGTCATCAGCTGGTCGAGGTGAACCTGGTCGTGGGCGACGACCACCTCGATGGCTCCCCCGGCGCGGAGGATGTCGGCGTACTCCTCGACGTCGTCGTGGGCCTGGCCGGCCTGGTCCGACTGCACGAGTAGCAGCGCGGCCGCGCCGACCGGCAGTTTCGACTCGGGGTCGAACGCGTTGATCGCGGCGATCGACGGGCCGTCGAGGTACTCGAGGATGCTCGGTCGACGATTGGACGCGACGATGAGCGCCGACGCGGCCAGGGCGGCCTCCGTGTCGGCGAAGGTCGCCGAGACACCCGAGGCCGCGGCCGGTGCGGGCAGGAGCCCGACGGTGATCTCGGTGATGATGCCAAGGGTGCCCTCCGAGCCGACCAGGAGCGAGGTGAGGTCGTAGCCGGTGACGCCCTTGATGGTGCGCTGGCCGGTGCGGACGACGGACCCGTCGGCGAGGACGACCGTGAGCTGCCGCACGAAGTTCCCCGTGACGCCGTACTTGACGCAGAGCATCCCGCCGGCGTTGGTGGCGACGTTGCCGCCCACGGTCGACCCCTTCCAGGAACCGGGATCCGGCGGGTAGAACAGGCCGAGGGCGGCGGCCGCCCTGGCCAGCGCGTAGGTGCGAACCCCGGCCTGGACCGTGGCGGTCTGGTCCTCGACGTCGACGGAAACGATCTTGTTCAGCCGGGTCGTGCTGAGCACGATGCTGCCCAGGATGGCGTTGGCGCCCCCGGCCAGTCCGGTGCGTGCGCCCTGCGGCACGATCGGGATGCCGTGCGCGGCGGCGAAGGCGACAACCGCCGCGACCTGCTCGGTGTTCACCGGCAGGGCGACCGCGACGGGGATCCCCGCCTCGGTGCTGTCGGACTGGTCGCGAAGATACGCCCCGGTCTTCTCCCCGATGATGATCTGCCCGGCCGGCAGAACTGCGGCCAATTGCTCGAGAAAGGTGAGTTTGGGTGCTGTCGTGGTCACGGGTGCCTTTGCGTCAGGAGTGTGTGCGGCCGGAGTCGACGGCAGGCGATCACATCTGGCGAGGCGAGGGGGAACGCGCGAGGCGAAGGACTCGGACTCTGCGGAGGGCATGTCTCGGATGGCTGCGCTGGCAAGTCTAAGAGAGATTTCGGTCGGATTCGGCTGGACCGGTGCGGCCTCGCTCGGAGAAACACCTCTCGGGGGATTGTATTTATGGTTGCATTTATGATTGGCTTGGTTCATGAGCCTTTCCAGGTCCCCCCGAGTCGGCGCCGCCGGTGCGTCCGCCGTCGATCGGGTATACGCCCAAGTCGCCGAGGGGATCATCACCGGCGTCGTCGGTGCGAGCTCGCTGCTCACCGAGGGCGATGTCGCCACGAGTCTGGGGATCAGCCGCACTCCCGTGCGGGAGGCCTTCCTCGCGCTTGAGGCCCACGGCCTGCTCAAGCTCTTCCCCAAGAAGGGCGCGGTCGTGACCGCCCTCGACGATGTCGAGACCACCGAGCTCCTCCAGGTGCGCATCATGTTCGAGACCACTGCCGTCTCCCTGCACAGCGCCCGCCCGAACACCGACCAGACTGTGGACGACGACCTGGCCGCCCTCATCCTCGTGCAGGAAGAGGCCGCCCGAACCGGTGATCCGCTCACCTTCGCCCGCGCCGACCACCAGTTCCACGCCCGGGTCGTCGATGAGTCGCACAACAGGGTGATCGACGACTTCTACACGCAGCTCGGTCCACGCCTCGAGCGGCTGCTCTACCGCGTCGCGAACCGCGACCCCACCAGTCTCCAACGCTACGTGACGGAGCATCGCGGCCTCGCCGAACTCCTCCGATCCAGGGACGCCCCCGGCTATGAGGCCGCGCTTCGGAGACACGTTCGCCATGGTTTTCAGGAGCCGTTCGACTCCTGACCCCGGCGCTCCGGCGCCATACGCCTTCCAGAAAGAAAAATGATTTTCCGCCGCACCACCCCCGTCTGGCAGCTTGCCGCTCCCGCCCTCTTCGTCATGGCCTGGGGCGGCAACCATTTCACCCCGCTCCTGCACATGTACGAATCGCTGGGACACTACTCGGCATTCATGGCCGATCTCTTCCTCGGCTTCTACGTCGTCGGCCTCATCCCCGGCCTGCTCGTGGCTGGCGCCCTCTCGGACCGATACGGGCGCAAGCCGCTGTCCGTGGCCGGGGTTGGCATCGGCATCGCCGCCAGTCTCCTGCTCGGCCTCGGCTTCAGCAGCGAGATCATGCTCTCCGTCGGACGGTTCCTGGCCGGACTGAGCGTTGGCGTGGCGATGTCGGTCGGGACCGCCTGGCTCAAGGAGCTCTCCAGCGCACCGTTCGACCGCCTGGCGGACAAGACCGCCGGGGCCCGCCGTCCCGCGCTCACCCTGACCGTCGGGTTCGGACTCGGCGCCGGCGTCGCGGGTGCACTCGCCCAGTGGGGTCCGATGCCCACCCTCTCCCCTTATCTGGTGCACATCGCACTCAGCCTGCTCGTGCTGCCCCGTCTGCTCCGCGCCCCGGAGACCGTGCCACGGTTCCGCTCCCACCGACCGTTTTGGCAGGACCTCACGGTCCCGCTGGCCGGGCACCGCCGATTCCTGCGCGTCATCGCGCCCTCCGCCCCGTGGGTCTTCGGTGCGGCGGCGATCGCCTACGCGATCATGCCCAAGCTCGTCGAAAACCAGTTGGGATCCCTCAACCTCGCCTATGCCACCCTGCTCACCGTCGTCACGCTCGGCACCGGTGCTCTCGTGCAGCCCCTGGTGGCCAGGATCAACGTGATCACGAACGGCCGGGCACTGGTGGTGGGGATGAGCGTCCTGCTCGTCGGGCTGCTGCTCTCGATCGCCACAACGGTCCTGCTCTCCCCCGTGATCGCACTGATCACGGCGATCACCCTCGGCGCGTCCTACGGAATCTGCGTGGTCGCCGGGCTGGTCGAAATCCAGCGGATCTCCACCCCGACCGACCTGGCCGGCATCACCGGGGTCTACTACAGCCTCACCTACGTCGGTTTCCTGCTGCCGGTGCTGTTCGCGTGGCTGAACTCGGTCACGAGCTACACCGTGCTGATGGGGATCCTGGCCGTCGTCGGCGCCGGCTGTCTCGCGATCGTGGCGTACGGCATCCGTCGGGTCTGATCCCCCGAACCGTTCGGCGCCGGCCGCGTCGGCGGGTGTCAGCCGGTGCCGGCCCGCCGTGCCGCCGACCGGTGCCGCCGCTGGCGTACGCTGGCGATATGCCTGAGCACGGTCGAGGAACCCCTGTCCCTGATTACCTCAATCGATGGGTTGCCACCCAGCGGTGGTTTGCGAGCAAGGGGAACGTTCCCGCCCTCAGCAGTGTCGCCCGGTGGTCGTTACCCTCCACCGAGCCCGGCGTGGACATCCGTACCCATCTGGTCATCGACTTCGCCGGCGGCGATGACACCCTCTATCAACTGCCGCTCACCGAACGCTCCGCGCCCCTTCCTGGCGCCGAGGGCGCCCTGGTCGCCGCGGTGGCCGCTCCCGACGGCGCGACCAGGTATTTCTACGACGCACCGTACGACCCGGCCTACGCGGACGCGATCCTGCGGGTGATCCTCTACCAGGGTGCCTCGCTCGGCCAGGAGGACACGGGCGGATGCGCACGCGGCGAACTGCTGCTCGGCTCACCGAACACTCCTCTATATACAGTGGCCGCCAGCCGCGTGCTCACCGGGGAACAATCGAACACCTCGATCATCTTCGACACCGAGGGCCCGGACGGGGCTCCGGCCCGACCGATCATCTGCAAGGTGTTCCGCGCTCTCCACCACGGCGACAACCCGGACATCTCCGTGCAGGCCGCCCTGGCCAGGGCCGGCTCCCGGTTCGTGCCCGAACCGATCGGCTACGTCGAGGGCGAATGGGACGACCCTGGCCGCCCTGACGGACGGGCCAGGGGGCACCTCGCCTTCGCCCAGGAATTCCTTCCCGGGGTCGAGGATGCCTGGCGCGCCGCGCTCACCGCGGCCTCGACCGGCGAGGACTTCAGCCGGGAGGCGCACGACCTCGGCGTGGCGACGGCAGCCGTGCACGCCGACCTCGCGGCGGTGATGCCCACTCGCGAGGCCACCCCCGCCGTGATCGCGACCGAGCTGGCCGGCATCCGGGAGCGTTATCGCATCGCCGTGGCCGAGATCCCCGCGCTGGGTGAGCACCGTGCCGCGATCGAGACCATCTTCAGCCGGGCGCAGTCGGCTCCGTGGCCGAGGCTGCAGCGCATCCACGGCGACTATCACCTGGGCCAGGTGCTCAATGTTCCGGGTGGCCGGGGCTGGGTCCTGGTCGATTTCGAGGGCGAGCCGCTCCGGCCGCTCGAGGACCGCACTCGGCCGGATGTCCCGCTGCGGGACATCGCCGGCATGCTGCGGTCGTTCTCCTACGCCGCGGGCACGATCGAGTTGGCGCATCCGGAACTCCCGGCGTCGACCTCGCTCGCCTGGGCCGATGCCTGCCGGGAGGCGTTCCTCGAGGGCTACGCCGAGCGGTCGGGCGTGGATCCGAGCGAGCAGGGCGCGCTCCTGGCCGCCTTCGAACTCGACAAGGCCCTCTACGAGGCCGTCTACGAGACCCGCAATCGGCCGACCTGGCTGCCGATCCCCCTGGCAGCCATAACCCGCCTGGTCACCCTGACCCCGTCTCCCCGCCACCCCTAGCCGGGCTAGCGCTTGAGTTCGGGGAACTGGTCGTCGCGCCACTCGTCCGGGAGGCGGGTTCGGGTGGCCGCGGCCGCGTCCTCGCGCATCCGGAGCTCGACCCGGCGGATCTTTCCCGAATTGGTCTTGGGCAGCTCGAAGAACTCGACCCGGCGCACACGCATATAGGGGGGAAGCCCGTTGCGGGCGTGGCGCAGCACCTCGAGGGCCGTCGCGCCATCGGGTTCCCACCCGGCGGCCAGGGCGATGTAGGCCTTCGCGATGTTGAGGCGGGTGTCGTCGGGCGCGGGCACGACCGCGGCCTCCGCCACGGCCGGATGCTCCAGCAGCACGCTCTCGACCTCGAACGGCGACACCTTGTAGTCCGACGACTTGAAGATGTCGTCGGTGCGCCCGATGAACGTGATGTAGCCGTCGACGTCGCGGCTGGCGACGTCGCCGGTGTGGAAGTACCCGTCCCGCACCGCCTCGGCCGTGCGGGACGGGTCGCCGTGATAGCCCGCCATCAGGTTGACGGCGGTCTCCGTGAGGTCGAGGCAGATCTCGCCCTCGTCGGTCACCGCCCCGGTGATCGGATCGACCAGGTTGATGCGCACGCCGGGCAGTGGCAGCCCCATCGAGCCGGCCTTGAGCCGGGATCCGGGCGCGTTTCCGACGATCGCCGTGGTCTCCGTCTGGCCGTAGCCGTCCCGGATGGTCAGGCCCCAGGCCCGCTGGATCTGACTGATCACCTCGGGGTTCAGCGGTTCACCGGCCGAGAGGATCTCGCGCAGGCCCTCCGGCCTGGCGCCCAGATCGGACTGGATCAGCATCCGCCACACGGTGGGCGGCGCGCAGAAGGTGGTCACCTTGGCGCGATGCAGCTGGTCGGCGAGGGCGAACGGGTCGAATCGGGCGTAGTTGTAGACGAACACGGTCGCCTCGGCGATCCACGGGGCGAAGAAGCTGCTCCAGGCGTGCTTGCCCCAACCGGGCGAACTGATCGCCAGGTGCACGTCGTCGGGGCGGACCCCGATCCAGAACATGGTGGTGAGGTGCCCGACCGGGTAGGAGGTCTGGGTGTGCACCACCATCTTCGGCTTGCTGGTCGTGCCCGAGGTGAAGTAGATCAGCGACGGGTCGTCGGATGCCACGGTGACGGCGGTCTTGCCCGGTGTGACCTGGTCGGCGTCGGCGTAGTGTGCCCAGCCGTCGACCGCCTCGCCCACGCAGATGCGCGAGTAGTCGCCCTCGACCCCGGCGAACTTGGCGGCGTCGGTCGCGTTTGCGATCACGTGGTCGACTCCCCCGCGCCGCACCCGGTCGGCCAGGTCGCCGGCGGCCAGCACGGTGGACGTCGGCAGGATGACGGCGCCGGCCTTCATGATGCCGAGCATCAGTTCCCAAAGTTCGACCTGGTTGCCGAGCATCAGCATGACGTGATCACCGGGCTTCACACCGTGCTGGATCAGCCAGAGGGCCACCTGGTCCGAGCGGGTGGACATCTGCGCAAAACTGACCGTGAGTTCGCTGCCGTCTTCCTCGACGATCCAGAGCGCGGTCTTGTCATTGCCGTCGGCCATGACGTCGAACCAGTCGGTGGCCCAGTTGAAGGCGGGGCCGACGTCGGGCCAGACGAATTCGGCCGATGCGCGCTCATGCCCTTCGCGCAGACGCAGGAGCTGGTCCCGCGCATCTCGGAAGTTGCCGGTGCTCGTTGGATTGGTCACGAATTCAATCTTCCTCAACAGTGGATGCCCGGAACTGCATGAATCGGATCCGCGTCCCGGGCGACACCGCTATGCGAGGTCGTGCAGTCGGGCTCCAGGGTAGAGATCGGACGCGAAACGGGACGAGCCACGAGCCGACGCTCGGCGGGCCTGACCCGGGCCTCACGCGGGCCGTAAGCAGGTCGTAAGACCTCTCGGCGGCGTCGTCGGAGACAATGGAAGTGGAAGCCCAGACTCACACTCGGTGAGAGCCGTGACCGAAGGACACCCCATGAATGTGCAGAAGACCCTAGCCACGCTTGCCCTGACCATCGGGCTGATCGTCGGGGTGAGCGGATGCGCCGGCGCGCAGACCGACGCCAGCACCGCCCCGGCCGCCCCCGCGGCCAGCGAGCCGGCTGCCGGCGAGCCCGCGGCCAGCGCCCCGGCCTCGCCCGGAACCTCCGCCGGTGCCTACGTCGACTATTCCGAGGGCATCGTTGCGAAGACCATCGGCACCAAGGTGCTCTTCTTCCACGCCTCCTGGTGCCCGAACTGCCGGGCGCTGGAGAAGGACATCAAGGCCGGTCCGATTCCCGCGGACCTGACCATCATCAAGGTCGATTTCGACAACTCCACCGACCTCCGACAGAAGTACGGCGTCACCTTGCAGACCACCGTGGTCTACGTCGACGATGACGGCACCGAGCTGGGCAAGAAGGTTCTGACCGACGACCCGAGCCTCGACGCGCTCGTCGCGGCGGCCCCGTAGTGGATGGTTTGCTGCTGGTCAGCCTGGCCGCGGGCATCCTGACCGTTGCGGCGCCGTGCGTGCTGCCGCTTCTGCCCGTGATCGTCGGCGGGTCCATTGTCGGCGAGGATGCGGACCCACGCCGGGCGCGCATGCGCCCCCTGGTCATCGCCGCCTCCCTCGCCGTGAGCGTGATCGCCTTCACCCTGCTGCTCAAGGCGACCACGGCGCTCCTGGGCGTACCGCCGCAGGTGTGGCAGGTCATCTCCGGGGGCATCGTCGTGCTGCTCGGCCTCAACCTGCTCTTTCCCGCACTGTGGGAGCGACTGTCGGGCGCCCTCGGACTGCAGAATCGCAGCAACCGGGCTCTGGACGCCTCGATCGGGCGCCAGAGCCTGGGCGGCGACATCGTCACCGGCGCCGCGCTCGGGCCGGTCTTCAGCAGTTGTAGCCCCACCTATGCGCTGATCGTCGCGACGGTGTTGCCGGTGTCCTTCGGGGAGGGGCTTGTCTACATCACCGTCTACGCCGCCGGCCTTGCGGGCACGCTGATGCTCGTCGCCTACCTCGGCCGGTCGTTCGCCAAGCGCCTGGGCTGGCTGGCGAACCCGTCGGGATGGTTCCGCCGCAGCATCGGCGTCGTCTTCATCGTGGTGGGGATCGGCGTGGTGCTCGGTCTCGACAAGTCGCTGCAGACGCTGGTGCTCGACCTCGGCTGGTACGACCCGATTGCCGGGCTCGAGGGGCTCCTGCACCCCTGAGCCGGCCAGACCTCAGGAGCCTAGGCCGGGCTTCCGGCAATGTTGACCATCCAGCTCACGCCGAATCGGTCCAGGCACATCCCGAAGCTGTCGCCCCACGGCGCCTTGTTCAGCGGCATCGTGACGGTGCCCCCGTCCGAGAGCCTGTCCCAGAAGCCGCGCAGCTCGGTCTCGTCCGATGCGTCGCCGCTCAGGGATACCGCGTAGTTGGTTCCCGTCGTGTATTCCATGCCGTTGGGAGTGTCCGCGCCCATGAGGGTCAGCCCGCCCTCGGTCTCGAGCTGGGCGTGCATGGTTTTGTCCTGTTCCGCGGGGTCCTCGCTGACCTGGAACTCCGCGAACGTACTGCGGGTGAGGGTGCCGCCGAAGACGGACTGATAGAACTCCATCGCTTCCTTGGCCGTGTCACGAAAACTCAGGTACGGGTTGAGACGCGTTGTCATGGTCAGCTCTCCTCGATCGACGAATTCCTGCCTCGATTATCGACCCACCGGGGCGAACGCGCGAGGTCCGAAATCGCTATCGGCGGGCCGGAGCCGGACCGGGGCGGCACCGGCCCCTGCCCGCGTCAGCCGCCGGTCGGCGTCTCGCCGCGGTCCCGCGTCATTGCCGTGATCAGTGAGGCGAACCGGGCGTTGTCGGGCAGGTCGTCGATGAGGACGCTCTCGCCGTCCGGTCCGGCCAGCGGTATCCGCCAGTTGGGGTATTCGTTCATGGTGCCCGGCTGGTTCTGCGTGCGTCGCTCGCCGACCGCATCGACCAGGGCGACGCCCAGCAGCGATGACGGAGTGAGCGCGGTGAACGCGTAGAGCGCCTCCACCGTTTCCTGGATGCCGGCGTCCGTTCCGGCGGCAGGCAACAGCCCACGCTCGCGCACGAGGGCGAGTACGGCCTCCTTCTCTTCGGCGTCCGCGGCGCGTTCCTCCGCGACGGGGCGGCCCAGAAGTCCCAGGGATTCCCGCAGCGCCACATGGTCGCCGGCGAGGTACCCCGCCGTCGGCGGCAGGTCGTGGGTGTTCACGCTGGTCAGGCACTGCTGGCGGTAGCTCTCCGGCGCGAACGGCACCCCGTCGTTGCGTTCGAACCAGAGGATCGAGGTGCCGAAGATGCACCGCTCGGCGAGGTACTCCCGCACCCAGCCCTCGAAGACGCCGAGGTCCTCGCCGATCACGATCGCCCCGGCACGCTGTGCTTCCAATGCCAGGATGCCGATCAGGGCCTCGTGGTCATAGTGCACGTAGGTGCCGTCTGCGGGGCCGGCGCCCTCGGGGATCCACCAGAGCCGGAACAGGCCCAGGATGTGGTCGACCCGCACCCCGCCGGCGTGACGGAGCACGCTGCGGAGCATGTCGCGATACGCCGCGTAGCCCGACTCGGCCAGCCGTTCCGGGTGCCACGGCGGCTGGGACCAGTTCTGTCCGATCTGGTTGAACATGTCCGGCGGGGCACCGACGGTCATCCCCTGGGCCAGCACATCACGCAGGGTCCAGGCATCAGAGCCATGACGCTGTACCCCCACGGCGAGGTCGTGCACGATGCCGATGCCCATCCCGGAATCGGTGGCGGCCCGCTGGGCAGTCTCGAGCTGGTGGTCGCACAGCCACTGCAACCAGCAGTGGAAGGTGACCCGATCGGCGAGGTCCTCCCGGTGGCGGGCGGCGAACGGCCCCTGTGGGCCGGTCGGCTCGATCTGCCACTCGGCGGAGTCGGCCGGGAATCGTTCGGTCAGCGCGCACCACAGGGCGAAGTCCTCGAGGCCCGTGCCCTGGTCCTGGCGGTAAGTCTCGAACTGTTCTTCTCTGGCGGCGCTGCGCCGCACCAGGTGGATGAGTTCGAGGGCGGTCAATTTGGCCTCGTAGGACGAGTCCCGGTCGAGCCGGTCGGTGGCCAGGTTGGCCGGGTGCAGGTCGGCGGCTAGGTCTTCGACGACCGTGCGGGCCTTCGCGGACAGGTAGGCGTATTCGGGGACGTCCTCGACCCTGATGTAGAGCGGGTGGAAGAAGCGCCGGGTGGACGGCAGATAGGGAGACGGCTCCACGGGCGGGGCAGGCTCGGAGGCGTGCAGCGGGTTGACCAGCACGAAGCCGGCGCCGTACTGTGCGCCGGAGATCGCGGCCAGGTCGGCGAGGTCGGCGAAGTCCCCGATGCCCCAGGACCGGGTGGACCGCACCGAATACAGTTGGGCCATCAGGCCCCAGTCCTGCCGCCCGGCGAGCGCCTGGGTGGTCTGGAGCCGCTCCGGGGTGACGACGAGAGTGCTCCTGACGGTCTCACCGTCGTGGTCGGCGACCAGGGTGTGCCAGCCGAGGGGGATGTCGCCGGGCACGACGAAGGCGGCCCGGCGGATCTTCCGGCCGTCGATGTCGCGCGCGGCGCTCCAACGGCCGCGTTGCGCGACCGGATGCCGGGAGCCATCTTCGGCGAGGAGTGTCACCGTGACCGGCGCACCGGCGGCGGCGTGCACCGGAACGTCGAGCGCGCTGCCCTCGCGGGCGACCACGGTGGGCGGCAGCAGCCGGCGCCACGGTTCACGCTGTCGCTCGGCCAGGGACGTCGCAATTTCCGCCGGCGTACCGACCGAGACACCCAGCGCCGTCAGCACACCGAGCAGCGTCTGCTCGGCAATCGGCCGTTCCACACCGTCCCAGCCGCGGAAGGAGGTGTCGACTCCGTGTTCCTGTGCCAATTCCAGCAACGCTGCTGTCTGTCCATCGGTCTGAGCGTGCGTCATGGAGCAACTCTACGGCCCAGCGCGAAGTCGGGCGTCACCGCACTCAGCCGCCCAGCCGCCCAGCCGCTCAGCCGCTCAGCCGGGAACGGTACCGCGCACGGCCCAGGCCCGGGCCGTCAGGGGAATCGAGCCGTCCGCCTCGATCGGGAGACGCGTCCGGAGGATTTCACGCAGGTACTTCCGTCGATGCTCGTCGAGGGTCATCAGGTAGGCGGGAGCCGCGCCCTGGCCACCGAGGAATGGCCCCCAGTAGTCGGCGAAGTCGGCAAACGGGGTGTCGATGTCGATGGACCTCAGCTCCACGTCGGCCAGCCCGGCGGAATCGAAAAGGGCCCGCAGCCCCTCCGGCCGACACCAGGGGAACCTGGTGCCCTCGTGCAACCGTTCGCCCGCCTGGTCCAGCAGGGCGGCCGTGTCCCAGAAGTACCGGATCAGCTCCATCCGGTCGGAGTAGTCCCACACGTACGCGGCGATGGTGCCGCCCGGCGTCGCGACCCGGCTCATTTCGGCGAGCGCGGACCTCGGATCGGGCACGAAGTTGAGCACCAGACCGGAAACGACCACGTCCGCAGAATGGTCGGGCAGGGGGATGGCCTCGGCCAGCCCGTGGAGCAGCAGAGCCCGGCCGGCGAGGTTCTCCCGCGCCGCGGCGAGGAACGGTTCCGATGGCTCGACACCCGTCACCGAGGCCGGAGACCACCGGTCGAAGATCTCGCGGCACAAGGCCCCGGTGCCGCAGCCCACGTCGAGCCAGCGTCGAGCCGACGGGAGTCCGAGCCAGGCGAGGAACTCGGGGGCGACCAGGCGACTCCAGCGGCCGACATAACGGTCGTATGCCCGGCCCTCTTCCCACCGTTCCAGCACCGGGCCGGATTGCAGTTCCGATTCAATTTTCGATTCCATTTCCGAATCCATGGTCGCTTCCTTCCGCCACGCCGCTGTGACCCCGGTGCGGCTGCACCCGCCGCACTGGCCGGGCCGGACATCCGCCACCGATTGGTCTCAAACTACAACGGTTCAGGGCGAATGCGACAGGGACTCCTACGCTGGGGTTATGGAAGCCTCAAGGCCAGCGATGATCCAGCCGATCCTCACCCTCACGGTCAACCCGGCACTGGATGTGAGTACGTCCACCGAACGGGTGATCAGCGAACACAAGATGCGCTGCGGTGCGTCGCGCCTGGACCCGGGCGGCGGCGGCGTGAACGTGGCGCGGGTGGTGCAGCGCCTCGGCGGGCGCGCCCAGGCCATCTACACCGCAGGAGGGCCCACCGGTCAGGCGTACCGGCATTTGATCGAGGCCGAGCACGTGCCGACGCTGGTGGTGCCGATCCAGGGCAGCACCCGCGAGAGCTTCACCGTGGACGAGACCGGAACGGGCAAGCAGTTCCGGTTCGTGCTGCAGGGGCCGGAGTTGAGCGAGCCGGAGTGGCGGGCCTGCCTCGCGCTCGTCGCCGAGGCGATGCCGGCCGGCGGGTACGTCGTGGCGAGCGGCAGCCTGCCGCCCGGAGTGCCGGATGACTTCTACGCCCGGGTTGCGCGGATCGCGCGCGAGCAGGGCACGCGCTGCATCGTCGACGCGTCTGGTCCGGCACTCGCGGCGGCACTCGCAGAGGGGGTGTTCCTGGTCAAGCCGAGCCGGAACGAACTGGCGACGCATGTCGGTCACGACCTCGATACCGAGCAGAGCCAGGTGGAGGCGGTCGCTTCCCTCGTCGCCGAGGGTTCGGCGGAGTTCGTGGCGCTCACCCTCGGCGATGCCGGTGCCGTCCTCGCCTCGGCGAGCGGTGTCCTGCGCCTGCCCGTGCCGCGGGTGACCGTGCTCAGCGCGGTCGGGGCCGGCGACAGCTTTCTGGGTGCGTTCGTGTTGCGGATGGCGCAGGGGCGTGATGCCCGCGCGGCCTTCCGTGCGGCCGTCGCTGCCGGGAGCGCCACGGCGATGACCCCCGCCACGGAGTTGTGCCGTCGACAGGACGTGGAGCGACTGGAGGCTCAGCTGGCCGCGCAACCGGACTGACCCGGCGTCGGGCGGGTCACCTGTCGCGGCGCGCCCGACTGGGCTGCACCCGGGGTGGCTCCCCCGGCATCTTCGGGAATTCAGGCGGGAACGGCAACTCGCCCAGCCCCGACTCGCGGTCCCTGTCCCACCAGCCCAGCACTGCCAGGGGTCACCTACGGTGCGAAGCCGCCCGGGGACCGTGGCGATGGTGTGCTCTCGCGGGTCGGCGCCGTCGAGTTCGGCCCACTCGAGCGGGCAGGACACCGGTGCGTGCGCGAGCGGCCGCGGGCTGTAGGCGCCGGCCATCGTTCGGTCGCGGTTGGCCTGGTTGTAGTCGACGAACACCCGCTCTCCGCGCTCCTCCTTCCACCAGTTCGTCGTGACCCGGTCGGGCATCCGTCGTTCGAGTTCCCGCGCCGCCGCGATCACGGCGTGCCTCACCTCCAGGAACTCGTGGGTTGGCTCGATCGGGGCGAAGACGTGCAGCCCGCGATTCCCGGAGGTCTTCACGAATGCGGTCAGGCCCGCCTCCTCGAGCACCGATCGCAGCGCGATCGCGGCGGAGACGGCATCGGCGAAGTCGGTTCCGGGTTGCGGGTCGAGGTCGATCCGCAACTGGTCGGGGTTGTCCGGGAGGTCAGCGCCCGAGGCCCAGGGGTGGAAGACGACCGTGTTCATCTGCACCGCCCAGACGGCCGCGGCCGGCTCATCGAGGACGAGTTGCGGATGCGATCGCCCACTCGGGAAGACGACCGTCACCGAGCGCACATAGTCGGGGGCACCCCTCGGCGGGTTCTTCGAGAAGTAGTGTTCCCCGTCGACACCGGCCGGGAACCGTTGCAGGGTCACCGGCCGTCCACCGTTGGCCAGGATGAATGCCGCACCGACGTCGATGATGTACCGGGCGAGGTCGAGCTTGGTGGTGCCGCTCTCGGGCCAGAGCTCCCGGCCGGGGCTGGACAGGCGCACCTCCCGTTCGACGTCTCCGGGCACGGTGAGGACGATGGCTTCGCTTCCCATGCGGACAACCTAGTCAGAAATGCCCGGGTCGGCATCGGCAACCGGTGCTGGATTCACCATCACCGAGCTAACCCAAAGTGAGGCGGCCGGTCAGTACCAGCCGACGCTCTCGGAGTGCGCCCACGCCCCGCAGGGCGCGCCGTACCGGGCCGCGATGTAGCCCAGGCCCCAATTGATCTGGGTCGCGGCGTTGGTGCGCCAGTCGCCGCCCGCCGAGGCCATCTTGCTGCCGGGAAGGGACTGCGGAATGCCGTAGGCACCGCTGCCGGCGTTGTAGGCATCGACTCGCCAGCCCGACTCCCGGTTCCAGAGCGACACCAGACAGCTGTACTCGCCCTGCCCCCAGCCGCGAGCGGATACCGCGGAGGACGCGTAGGCGCGGGCACCGGCCGGATCGACGACGACGCCCGGGATCGGCGCGGTGCTGGAACCGGTGGCGGGAGCGGGTGCGGGAGCGGGGTCGGCAACCGATCCTCCGGCCCCTGAGCCTTGCCCCGCTGCTGCAGCAGCCTGCACGGCAGCGGCCTGGGCGGCTCGCGCTGCCGCCGCGGCCCGCTCGGCCTGCGCCTGTTGCTGCTGGTAGGCCTCGTCGGCGGCGACACCGGCCAGATAGGAGCGTTCGGTCTCCGCCGTCGAGTTCTTCAGGCTGGCGAGCTGAGCGACCAGAACGTCGGCGGTTTCGGTCTGGGCCGCCAGCTGATCGTCGGCGGCTCGCCGCGCGGCTGCGGCGGCGGTCGCCCTGGTTGTGGCGGTCCGGGCCAGCCTGTCCCGCTCAGTGGCGGCCGCGGCGGCTTGTTTCTCCATGCTCTGCACGGCGTTCGCCTGCGTCAGCGCGCGCTGCTGGATGCCGGCGGTCGCCTCACCGAGGCGGGTGGTCACGCCCAGCTGGTAGAGCAGGTCGGTGCCGCCGTCGGCCGAGAACAGCAGCCGGGTGACGATGCCCGTTGCCCCGGCCCGGTAGAGCTGCGCCCCGAGCAGTCCCAACTGGGCGTTCGCCGCGGTCGCCTTCTCGGTGGCAACGCTCAGCCTCGAGGCGAGCAGGGCCGCCTGGGCCGTGGCCACGCCGGAGGCCGCCTCGGCCTCGGCAGCCGCTCCGTTGGCCGCGACGGCCGCGTCGCCGAGCTCGGCGGCCGTGGCCTCCAGCCCGGATAGGAGCCCGGTGATGCGCACGACGGCGGCCTGGGTCGTAGCCGTGGTGCTCCGCGCCGCCTCGACGTCCGCCCAGCTCGGATAGGTCTCGTCGGCGCGGGCAGGAAGCGACACGGCTGCGACGCAGAGGGCGATGAGGGACGCCGCGCCCAGCATCCTCTGTGTTGCGCGCACGCGCCTCCCCCGGTTGTCGTCGAGCGGTGTCGGATCGAGTCTAGTTCGGTGACCCGCCCTCTTCGGTGACCCGACGCCGGTTACCCGCCGCCGGTTACCCGCCGCCGGTTACCCGACGAGCTCCATCGGTCGTTCCACCCGGAGGACCTCGCCGTCGACGGACACCCGCACCGTGCCGCCGGACTCCAGTTCGTTGGCCACCAGCAGGTCGGCGACACGGTCGTCGAGCTCGCGCTGAATGACCCGCCGCAGCGGCCGGGCGCCGTATTCCGGCTGGTAGCCGTGGGTGGCGATCCAGTCGACGGCCTCGTCGGTCACCGTGATGACGATGCCCTGGGCGCGGAGACGGTCTTCGGTGCGGCCGAGCAGCAGCCGCACGATCTGGCGCAGCTGCGTCTGGTCGAGCTTGCGGAAGAGCACGATCTCGTCGATCCGGTTCAGGAACTCCGGCCGCATGGCCTCACGCAGTCTGCCCATCACCCGGTCGCGCAGCGCCTTCTCGGAGCCGAAACCGTTGCCGGTGCCGTCGCCGTCTGCCGTGAATCCCAGCGCTCCGCTGCGGCTCGCGAGGTACTCCGAGCCGAGGTTCGAGGTCATGATCACGACCGTGTTGCGAAAGTCCACCGTGCGTCCCTGGGAGTCCGTGAGGTGACCGTCGTCGAGCACCTGCAGCAGCAGGTTGAACACGTCGGGGTGCGCCTTCTCGATTTCGTCGAGCAGCACCACCGAGTATGGGTTGCGGCGCACTCGCTCGGTCAGTTGGCCGGCCTCGTCGTAGCCGACGTATCCGGGAGGAGCACCGACGAGCCGGCTGACGGTGTGTCGTTCGCCGAATTCGCTCATGTCGAAGCGCAGCAGGGCATTCTCGTCGCCGAAGAGGGACTCCGCGAGCGCCTTGGCCAGCTCGGTCTTGCCGACTCCGGTCGGCCCGAGGAACAGGAAGCTGCCGACCGGTCGCCGGGAGTCTCCCATGCCGGTGCGGTTGCGGCGCACCGCCTTCGCGATCACGGTCACCGCGTCATCCTGTCCGACCACCCGTTCGTGCAGGTCGTCCTCCAGCCTGGCCAGGCGTTCGCGGTCGCCGGCGGTGAGTCGGCTGGCCGGGATGCCGGTGGCCCTGGCGATGATCTCGGCGATCTCGGCCTCGTCGACAACCGCCACCTCCTCGGCGGGGGCGGAGGCCCGGCCGTCGGCGCCGGTGGTGTCCTTGATCGCCGCCTGCAGCGTGTCGGCCTCGTCTCGCAGGCGAGACGCCTCTTCATACTGTTCGGCCGCCACGGCGTCTGATTTGGCGGTCTCGAGGGCCGCGAGTCGTTCGATGAGCCGGGCCGGATCCGGCTGGGAGCCGAGCTTCAGGCGCAGCCTGGCGCCGGCCTGGTCGATCAGGTCGATGGCCTTGTCGGGCAGGAACCGGTCGGTGATGTACCGCGAGGACATCTCCACGGCGCTCCGGATGGCCGCCGACGTGTAGCGCACGCCGTGGTGCTCTTCGTAGCGCCCCTGTAGTCCGGCGAGGATCGCCACGGCATCGTCGATGGTCGGTTCTGCGACCCGGACGGGCTGGAAACGCCGTTCGAGGGCAGGGTCCTTCTCGACCGTGCGGTATTCCTTCAGTGTCGTCGCACCGACGAGGTGAAGTTCGCCGCGGGCCAGCCGCGGCTTGAGGATGTTACCGGCGTCCATCGCACCCTCGCCGGCACCGCCCGCACCGACCACGGTGTGGAGCTCGTCGATGAACACGATCAGGTCGCCGGAGTGCGCGCTGATCTCGTCCATCGTCTGGGTCAGGCGCTCCTCGAAGTCGCCGCGGTACCGGGTGCCGGAGAGCATGCCGGGCAGGTCGAGCGCGATCACGCGTTTCCCCCGGAGCTGTTCGGGGACCCTGCCGTCGACGATGGCCTGGGCCAGCCCGTCCACGATCGCGGTCTTGCCCACTCCGGCCTCGCCGATCAGCACCGGGTTGTTCTTGGTGCGACGCGAGAGGATCTCGATGGTCTGGTCGATCTCGTCGGCCCGGCCGATCACCGGGTCCAGCTTTCCGTCCCGGGCACGCTGGGTGAGGTCGGTGCCGTAGCGCTCCAGCATCGGTGTCTCCGACTCCGCTGTAGGAGCGGGCGTCTGGCCGGGCGTCTGGCCGGTCACGGTCTCGCCCCCGCCGGACTGGAGGGATTCCTGGGTGACCCCGGCCGCGGCCAATACCTGGCCGGCCGGCGAGTCCAGGTTGACCACGAAGGCGAAGAACAGGTGCTCGGGGTCGATGTAGGTCGAACCGAAGGCGCGGGCAACCTGGTAGGCATCGAGAAGGGCCCGCTGCGCGGACGGCGTCAACGACGGATCGCCCTCGACGCGCGGTTCGGACTTCTCCGGCAGGCGCTGCTCGGCGGCCTTCCCGATCACGGCGGGGTCGGATCCAGCCCTGCGGATGGCGCCGGCCGTCGGTTCCTGCTGGGTCATCACCCGGAGGATGTGCAGCACGTCGACATCGGAGTGTCCGTGGTCGACCGCGAACCGGGCGGCCTCGGCGAGCACCTCGTGGGTGCGGCGGCTGAGCAGCCGGGTGATGTCGATCGGACGGGCGGATTGGGCGGCGCGTTGACCCTGCAGGTAGCGGGCGATGAACTCGTCGAACGAGCCGGGCTCTGCCCCTGCGGGACCGAAGAATGTAGGCATGGAACCTCCTGATGGTGAAACTTGAGTGGCCTTGACTCAAGTTAACGTGGCGTCCGTGAATTCATTCCCGGAGATTGCCCCGAATTCGCCGTGACCCGCGGCCGCCGCACCGTTGCGGCAACTGTGGTGGACTGGAGCACCTTCCCGAGACCGGAGCACGCCAGAAAATGAAGCCCGCTGCAGCACCACCCACCCGAAAGACCTCTGTCCCCCGCTCGATCGCCCGCTGGACCCTCGGCGGATTCCTGCTGCTGGCCGGGATCAGCCACCTGGGCTGGAACAGGGAGGCCTTCCTGGCGCAGGTGCCGACCTGGCTGCCGCTCGATGGCGATTTCGTCGTCGTCGCCTCGGGTCTGGTGGAGATCGCGCTCGGGCTCGCCCTGCTTTTCCTGCCGCGCAGGCGCGTACTGGTGGGCTGGATCGTCGCCGCGTTCTTCGTCGCCGTGTTCCCCGGCAATGTCTCCCAGTTCACGACGGGCACCGATTCCTTCGGCCTCGACTCCGACCTGAGCCGGGGCATCCGCCTGGCCTTCCAGCCGCTCCTGGTGCTGTGGGCGCTCTGGTCCACCGGGGCCTGGCGTCACTGGCGGGCGGGGCGCGCACACCGGGCACCAACCGCACCCTGAATTCGACATTCCCACCCGGATGTCAGGAAAACACATACCCCATGGGGTATCGTGAGGTGACCACTGAACGAGAGGGAGTATCGGATGTGCCGACAAGTGACGTGTAAGAAGTGCGGTAAGACGACGTGGGCCGGGTGCGGCCAGCACGTCAACGAGGTGATGCGCGGCGTGTCCAGCGCCCAGCGCTGCCGCGGGCACGAAAACGATGCACCGACCAAGGGCGGATTCTTCTCCCGGCTGTTCTCCGGCCGCTGAGCCCAACACCGAGTCGGCCGCTGAGTCGGCCGCTGAGTCGGCCGCTGAGGCCACTCTGAACCAATCGGCCGCGCCGCTCGAAGTCCGAGCGTCGCGGCCGCTTCAGTAGTCGCTGTCGGCAGAGCCGGTCTTCTCCTCGTGCCGGAGCCTGAGCACGGCCAGGTCGATGCTCACGAAGACCTCGGTTCGGGCGGCCCGCCGCTCCTCGTACTCCGGGTCCCGGTCATCGATCGCGAGCCGCACCAGTTTTGCCGCGACCGCCTGGCGGATCTCGTCGCTGGCGGCCCGCTGCGCCCGTTCGACGAGGCGGGCGACGTGTCGATCGTCTTCGGCCACGGCCCTGAGGGCGATCGAGAGCTTCTCGTGCACCTTTCGGCGCAGCCGGAGCTGGCTGATGTCGGCGTGCTCGTCCTGGGTGAGGTCGGTGGTCCATCTGGATCGTGTGAGCGCCTTGCGGAGCCGCCGGACCCGCCTGGCATAGGAGTCGTTCTGGCGGATCAGCACATCCAGTTCGCTGCGAGCCGCGTTCGCATAGGCGTCCGGATCGTAGTCCACGTGCTCCCGGAGGACACCGATGATGATCTCGTTCTTGACCGCCATCCGCACGGCGGACAGCGCGATGTAGAGTCCCTCGTCGACCATTGCCGCAACCTTCGACACGTCTCTTCCTCACTCGATCAAATCGAGCCTACTGGCAGGGGCACGCGATGGACACGCCGCCCCTGCGCCGCCCCGACTCAGCCCGCGACGGGCACCGCGGACGACAACGGGGTGATGTAGGAGTAGCCGGTGGCGTTGTTCTTGGTCATCGACAGCACGAGTTCCATGTGCGGCTCGAGCGCGGTGACCTTGTCCAGCGGCGAGCCGACGATGAGCTGGAAGCCGAGCCCCTTCCACGCGGCGACGGCGCGGCCGGCGAACTCCGAGTCGGACTTGACGAAGCCCTCGTCGAGGAAGACCGGCGCGAAGCGCGGCCGGGTGCGGCTTTCGTCGCCGAGCTGGAAGCGCAGCGCGGCGCCGACAACGAACGCGACCAGCTCCTGCGACTCGCCGCCGCTCTTGCCGCCGAGCGAGGAGTAGGTGCTCACCTCGATCCCGTCCGGGGTCATCCGCACCGCGGTGATCTCCACGTGCTTACGCACGTCGAGCAGCAGGTCTCGCGGCGACTCTGCACGCGAGCCGTCCTCCGGCCTGCGGATCCGCCCCATGAAGGCCTGCAGCCGGGCGAATCGGCTCTCGGTCTGCTCGTCGGTGCTGTCCTCCGCCCCGCCGGAGGAGAGCAGCTTGAGCTCGGTGCGGAAGGCGGTCGCATCGTCGCGGTGCAGGCGCCGGAGGGAGATCTTCAGGCGATCTCGTCCGGCGCCGAACGGCAGGGTGGTGAGGATCTCGTTGATCGGCTGGAGCCGGTCCTCGATTTCTTCGATCGCGGTATTGAACGCGCCGATGAGTGGAACGAGGTCCTGGCCGCTCCAGGCGGAGAGACGCCGCTTCCACTCCTGCCTGCGTTCGTGCAGCCCGAGCGTGTACACGGCGTCGAGGATGTCCCGGTAGCTCGTATATGAGTCCAGCGAGACGCCGATGTTCGGGTCCGGCCAACGGCTCTGGAAGTTCTCGAAGATGCGCAGCAGGGAGTCCCTGGCGCTCGCGGCCGTGCTGCGATCCTGCACTGACTGTTCGGTGAGTCTCTCCCGCAGGCGCTTGACCGCACCCTCGAACGCGGCCAGGTCGCCCTGGTCGCCGACCGCGGCGAAGTGGGCATCGAGGTGCGCGGCATGCTCCGCCGTGAGCGTGACGGATTCCGCGGCGCCGATCCGGTCCAGCTGGTCGCTGACGGCATCCTGCCGGTCGACGATCCCGGTCTGTTCGGTGCGCAGCGTCTGAGCCCGGGCATCGGCCGCGTGCTTCTGCTTCTGCGCCGCCTCGAGTTCGGTGCCGAGGCGCTTCTCCTCGTCGCCGAGCGCCCGCAGAACGTCGCTGTCGGCGAGGACCCGGTCGGATTCGGCCTCCTTGTCCCGGATCCGGGACTCCGCGGCGGCCACGTCGATGGCCGGCCACGAGGCGTCGAGCACGAACTGGTGCGCGGTGCGGAGGGCACGGTGTGCGGTCAGGCGGGCGGCCAGGGCGGATGCCTCGGCCGCGAAGGCGTCGGCGGTGACCTTCAGCCGACCGAGTTCGGCGGTGATCTCGTCGAGTCGGACCCGGTTGGAGAAGCCGATGATGGACTTCTGGTCGGCATTCCAGCCGTGCGAACCGCGCTTGCCGTTGCGGTTCTGGCCGCTCATCGTGACCCGGGGGCCGTCTCCGACGAGCTCGGCGGGGTCGGTGACGCACAGGGCGTCGAGGCTGGAGGACCGCGCCCGGCCCTGCACCCAGCCGCTGAACGGTGACTCCTTGTAGACGAGCTTGCCGGAGACGTAGCGGGTGTCGCCGTCCACGTCCCGGTGGTCCTGCAGGGCCACTCCCTCGAAGTGGATCCGGACCGGGATGCGCAGCGGATCGATGGCAGCACCGAGCGCCCGCAGGCGCCTCTCGTCGACGAGCATGACCCGCACCACGGAGGCCAGGGTCACCTCGGCGGCCTGGCGCCAGGCTTCCTCACCCGGGGCGATGTCGATGAGTTCGGCCACGAACGGGAGCTCGGCGGCCGGGATGCCGGCGGCCTCGGCGATCATCAGGCGTGCGTTGTGCAGGTGCTGCGGCACCAGGCTCTCTCGCCCGGTCAGGAAGTCGCGCTCCTGCTTCACCGCTCGGATCTGTTCTTCGACCGGGTAGGACCGGCGCTGGAGGGCAATTCGTTCCGTGTCGAACTCCTTTTCGACGGCGGGGAAGCGGGCCAGGAAATGCTCCGCGGCGCCCTGTGCCCTGCTGAAGACCTCCTGGCTGCCGATCTCGGCGGCCAGTGCCCGGCTGCGCTCGTCGAATCTGGCTCGCTCCGCGGCCACATCGTCGCGCCTGTCGCGGAGCAGGGCGAGTTCGTTGCGCAGGCTCACGAGCACGTCGCCGCCGTTTTCGCGCTGCTGGTGCTGGATTCCGGCGACCCGGGCCTTGAGATCGGTTTCGGCGTCCCTGGCCTGGGTCAGCACGGCCTGGTTGTCGCGGCGCCTCGCACCGTTCGCGTCGGCCGCACCCTCGAGCAGGCCTCGTTCGGTCTGCAGCTGCCAGAGCACGAAGGGGGTGTCGCCGGTGCGGTGCACCCCGAACGTGTCGACGAGGTCGGCCTTCTCGGTGGAGGTGACGTAGGTCTGGTGCAGGTCGGGCAGGCGTTCGAGCACCCGGGCCTTCTGCGCCTCGGTGACCATGGCGCCGTAGGACCGTTCGAGGTCTTCAAAGTGGTCGACGGCCTTGTCGGCCGCGGCGAAGGTCGCGGGTTCCTCCAGCACCATGGACTTGTAGAGTCCATCGACGGTCTTGACCTGCTGGCCGGCCTGGATCCGGGCAAGCAGGCGCAGCGCCTTGCCTCCCTCGCCGTTGGCGCCGATCCCGAGCCGCGTATAGAGGGTCTGGGCGAACGCCGCATAGGTGTCGAACACGGCCAGCTCGGGGAAGCGCGCCTTCATGGCCCGTTTGTCGAACCGGGCCTCGGTCACCTCGGACAGGTCGCGCAGGTCGAACGCACCGTCGGTGGTGGCCATCTTCATGGTGATGTCCGCGAACTTGTTCGCCCCGCGGGGCACGAAATAGGCCCGCAGAACGGTGAACCGGCGGTGGTTGTCGTCGATGAAGGTCATCGCCACCGCCCCCCAGGTTGAGGCGTCCGCACCGCGGAGCACCTGGTCCTGCAGCGCTCCGGTGCCGGCGACCCGGTTGGAGTCGGTCTTGCCGCGCAGGTAAGTCATCAGGTTGCGCTGGTCGACGCTGCGCGCCCGACCGGAGCCGGCGTCGTTGGAGGCGCCGTTGAACGGGGTGTCCGACGGCATCATCAACGCGAGGTAGGCGTCGAGCAGGCTGCTCTTGCCGGTGCCGGATGCGCCGGAGACCAGGGTGGCTTCCCGGGCGAAGGCCACCTCGTGGTGGCCGTGGAACCCGCCCCAGTTGACCATTTGGAAGGACTCGGCGCGCCACTGGGTGGTGCCCTCGGTGAGCCCGTCGACGTAGAACAGGGGGGAATCGTTCATGAGACGGCCTCCAGGCTGGACTCGGCGGACTCTCCGGAGTCGACGGACTCGGCGGGCTCTCCGGCGTCGGCGGACTCGGCGGGGGTCGCGCCGTTCCGGTCGACCAGCCACTCCAACAGTTCGCCCAGCCGCTCGACGGGCAGGAGCACCTCGATCACCGCGGAGATCCGGAACCGGTCGGGGTCGCTCGTCTTGAGCAGCACCCGGGCCTTGGCGAGGCTCTCCACGGCGGCGGCGGCCCTGCGGGCGTCGCCGGAGCGGTCGGTGGCGTGTTCGGGGCGGAAATGGGCCACATTCTCGACGAGGTTGTCCCGGTCCACGATCACGATCTCGTGGCCGTTTGCCCGTTCGCTCCGGAAGCGCTGGCGCAGCAACACGAGCAGGATCGTCTCCTCCCTGGTGTACGAGACGTCGTGCAGCAGGGTCGGGAACCGGTCGCCGCCCTCGGCCACAGCCTGGCGCTTGAACGCCACCTCGTAGTGCAGGTCGACGTGCAGGTCGAGGAAGACATCGTTCAGGCGGGACCGAAGCAGGCCCTGCGACGCCAGCAGCGTGCGCCACTCCACCGGTTGCAGCGCCGCGGAGATATAGCGGTACTTGAGCAGCAGCACGAGGGTGCGGCGCTGACCCAGGGTCAGTCCGCCCTCGTCGCCCTCGAACAGGGAGAAGCTGTGCCCGTCGCCCTCCGGCAGCGGCTCTTCCTCGGCGGCGCGGTCGTCGGTCCAGGCGTCAGTCATCTTCGGGTCCATAGTTCAGGGCGGACAGTGCCGCGGTCTCGTCGTCGTTCAGGGTGATCCGGGGCACCCGGAAGAGGCGGCCGGAGCCGTCGGGGCGCACGGTCTCGAAGCTCTCGAGAGTGTCCGCCCGGTTCACCGCGTCGATCTGGGTGGCAATCTGCAGCATCCCGAGGATCTCCACCGGGCGGCGTCTGTTCGGCGCGAGCCGGTTGAACGCGTCACCGACGGATGCGGCGCCGCCCGGACCGAAGGCGCTCACCAGGGTGTCGCGCATCTCGCCGAGCAACGGTCCGCCCTGCCGACGCATCTCGTCGAGGCTCGGCGGCTCCGGCGCATCGAGGGAGACGTCCTCCAGGGCCGGCGGCGGCCGGTGCGCGATCGGATCGTAGAAGCGCTCGCGAAGGTGCTCGACCTCCAGGGTTCCCGGCATGAGCTCGGCGGTGACCGTGGCTCTCGGTCCGGCGGTCTGCATCCAGGTCGCGAGTTCCTTGTTGATCTCCCGCAGCAGCCGTTCGAGTTCGCGGTCCTTCACGATGTCGTGGTTGACGATGTGCTCACGCAGCGTGGTGGTGAGCCCGTTGCGCTGAGTCAGCACGTCGTCGATGCCCTTGCGGATCAGGCCGACGGTGCCCATCAGGCCACGGCGCTCGGCCGAGCTGAGCTCGAGGGCGAACGGGTGCAGCAGGATGGTTTCGAGGTCGTTCTTCAGCTCGGCGAGCAGGTCGTCGTTGCGCAGCAGCGTGAAGGCACCCTCGAACGCGCGGCCTTCCGCGGTCGACGACATCAGCGCATCCGTCTTGGACAGGTACTCGTCGAGCACCTCGGATATCGGACGGTCCTCGCTGCGGAAGTCGTTGACGATCTGCCGGTGCATCCCCGCGACCGACTCCTCGACCCGCTTGAAATCGCTGGGCAGCGCGGTGATCAGGTCGACGAGGTTGGCGTACCCCTCGTGCATGGCCGCATTCGAGACCGCCGCGATCTCGCCGCCCGCGGCGAGCCGGTCGCGTTCGCTGCGCTTCTCCGCGATCTCCTGGTCCAGCCGGCGGATGCGTTCGGCCCGGTCCGGGTTGGCCTGGGTGGCGCGGTGACGCACGGTGTCGACGATGGTGGTGAGGCGGGACTCGCTGATCAGTGCACGGTCCCGGGACAGGCTCTCCACGAGCAGCAACGCCTCCAGGGCGTGCGAAGTGAGCGAGTACTGCTCCTCGTCGCCCTCCCCCGTCTCCCGGTAGAGCCACTGGTCGTTCATCCACTGCACGCACAGGGCGCGGCCGCTCTTGCCCGGCACGTCGCTGCCGACCGAGCGCAGGTCGGCCTGGTAGGCGTCGACCTGGGCGTGCAGCCGGTCCGCCTGCACGCTGCGCCGGTCGCGGCTGAAGGAGCACCGGAACACGGCGAGCACGAACGGGGCCCACTTACGGTCCAACAGTCGCAGGGTGGGTTTGTCGAACGCTTCGCGCACCCGCGCCAATTCACCCGCAATTTCACTCATCCTGTGACTGATTATCCCATCCCCCGCGAGGCGTCGGACGCGGGGCGTCACAGTGCCACGGGCGCGCTGCCCGATCGGTATTCTGGGGGCATGAAGATGCCAGCGCTCGCCGCCCTCACCCTGCTGGGAGCGCTGGCCCTGAGCGGCTGCGCCGCCGGCACGACCACTCCGTCCGCCACCCTGGTGCCCTCGGCCACCCAAACGGCCGCCGCCACCGACCCGAGCGCGGGCGAGGACTGCACGGGGGTGAGCGTGGTCGTGGACTTCGGCCCGCTCGAGGCGCCCACCATCACTGACTGTGCGGCCACCGGCGACGCGAAGAGCGTCCCGGCAAGCACCGTCGTCGCGGCGGCCGGGGCAACCACCGAGGGCACGGCGCAGTACGGCGACCAGGTGGTCTGCCGGGTCAACGGTCGCCCGGCGGCCGATGAGACCATCACGGTCGATGGCACGGCGCCGTTCACTGAGGCGTGCCAGGGGATGCCGGCCGCGGGCGCCTATTGGGCGCTCTGGGTCAAGCCGTCCGCCGACGCGGACTGGGAATACGCCCAGGAGGGTCTGGGATCGCTGCAGCTGAGTCCCGGCGAGTCCGTCGGGCTCGTCTTCACGACCGGCACCGAAACGCCCACGCCCGGCCAGTAGTGTTCCGATTCCGCCTGGCTCCCCTGCGCGCGGCGGCGTTCCTCGCGGCGGGCTTCGTGCTGCTCCGGGTCGGCTACCGGGTGATCTTCGACGGGGCGTCCGGTGCGGGAGTCCCGCTGCTCGACCTTCCCCGGATCCCGTTGGCGGGACCGTTCAGCCATATCGCCTTGCTCGGGCCGGTGACCACGGGAGGCCTGGCCAACGCCGCAGCGAGCGCCCTCCCCGTCGCGGCGTTGATCCTCGGCTTCGGGGCGCTCAACGCCGCGGTCGACGTGAGCCGGCTCTTCGCCCGCGGTGCCGGGCGTGGTCCGCTGCGGGCCGTCTCCCGCTCCCTCGTGATCGCCTGGGCGACGTTCCCGGCGCTGCTCGACTCCGTGCGTCGGGTGCGCGTGGCCGGCCGCCTGCGCGGCGAACGATCCGTGCCGGCGCTGCTCGTTCCCGTGTTCGAACAGACCATTGAGCGAGCCCTGGCCCTCGCCGCGTCGATGGAGACGCGCGGATTCGCGGCCACCCGTGTCGTCGACGGGGTCTGCGAGCGCCCCGTGGTGATGACGGATGCCGCGCTCGGCTTCGGCGACGACCGCCTCGGCGGGCTCGATTCCCCCGCGGCGGCACCGTGCTGGCACCTCGACCGGATCGACCTCGAGCTTCTGCCCGGCACCCTCACGGTGATCACCGGGTCGACCGGATCGGGCAAGTCCAGCCTGCTGCACAGCCTGAGCGGACTGTTCCAGCATTTCTTCGAGGGCGCCCAGGCGGGTCTGGTCGAGGTGGGCGGCGCCGACCGAGCGACGACTCCCCCGCGCGACACGGCCGGTTTCGTCGGTGTCGTGAGCCAGAACGTGCGGCTCGGTTTCGTGGCGGAGACGGTCAGGGAGGAGATCGGTTTCGCTCTCTCCGTGCGCGGCGTCGCGACTGTGATCGTGCACCAGCGCGTGCGCGAGGTGGCCGGGCGACTGGAGATCGACCACCTGCTCGACCGCAGCGTGCAGGCTCTCTCCGCCGGCGAGGCCAGCCTCGTCGCGATCGGCGCCGCGCTGGTCTCCCGGCCGATCCTGCTTCTCGTCGACGAGCCGCTGGCCGACCTGGACGGCCCCGCACGGCTGCGGGTCTGCGGCCTGCTCGAGCGGCTGGCCCACGAGTCGGGGGTCTGCGTTGTCGTGGCCGAGCACAACACCCGCGAGTGGGCCGCCTCGGCGGATGGCTGGCTCGCTCTGCGCGGCCACCGGGTACACGCCCTCGGCGCGGGCGAGGTTCCCGGCCCCGCGCACGTCGGCCCCACGGACTCTGGCTCCGCCCGTCCCCACCCTGTGCACACCGGCCCCGGACGGCCGGGGGCAGCCGCGGACGCGCCGCTGGCGCGCATCCGCCACCTGACGGTTCGTCGCGGGGCCGACGTCGTCGTCGACGATGTCTCCCTCGACATCGCGGCCGGCGACATCGTCGCCCTCGAGGGGCCCAACGGCGCCGGCAAGTCCAGCCTGCTCGGGGCTTTGGCGCTCGGGACCGAGCGCGGCACCGTAATCGTCGGCGGCCTGGACGTGGCCGGACTGGGGCGCCGTGATCGGCGCACAATGGTGGCTCTGGTGCCCGAGAACGCCGACGATCTGCTCTTCTCGACGACCGTCGCCGAGGAGTGCCGGCGGGCCGACCGGTCCCTGCGTCGCGCGCCCGCCGCCGGGCCGCCCACCGCGGCGCGGTTCCAGGCGCTGCTCGGGCTCGAGGTCGGTGCCGCGGAGCACCTTCTATGCCGGCACCCGCGGGATCTTTCCGCGGGCGAACGCCTGTGCCTGGTGATGGCGATCCAGCTCGGCGCCGCGCCCGCCCTGTTGCTCGTCGACGAGCCGACCCGCGGGCTCGACCCGGCGGCCAGGACACTCGTTGCCGCCGCGCTCCGCCGGGCGAGCGGCCCGACCTCGGCCGTGGTTGTCGCCACCCACGACCGTGAATTCGCCCGCGACCTGGCGACGCGCAGGCTCGCGATGGACGCCGCCCGCATCGTGGCCGGCCCGCTGGTCGGGGCACCGTGATCGGCGCGCACGGTCCCGACGGACCCCGCCCGCATCGTGGCCGGCCCGCTGGTCGGGGCACCGTGATCGGCGCGCACGGTCGCTGGACGGCCGCGATCCTGGTCGGTGGCAGCATCCTCGCCGCCGCGGGATTCGCCTGGCCGCTCTTCGTCTCCGCCGTGCCGAGGGATGCGCAGGCGGCCGTTCCGATCGTGGCGTTCGCCCTCGTTCCGGCGATGGTCGTGGCGCTCGCGGTGACCCTGGACCGGGAGATGTACACGGCGAAGACCGTCGCCCTGCTCGGCGTGCTGTCGGCCGTCGGCGCCGCCGTGCGGATCGCCGGCACGGGCGTGGGCGGGGTGGAGGCGGTGTTCGTGCTGCTGGTGCTTGCGGGCAGGGTCTACGGCGCCCGGTTCGGCTTCCTGCTCGGACTGCTGACCATCGCGGTGTCCTCGATGCTCTGGGGTGGTTTCGGCCCGTGGACGCCGTTCCAGATGTTCGCCTGCGGCTGGGTGGGTGCCGGCGCCGGCCTGCTGCCCGGCCTCGGTCGCCTCGCCGCGCGCACCCGCCCGGGGAGCCGACTCGCGGCACGCCTCGAGATCGTGCTGCTCGCCGGCTACGGCATCGCCGCGTCCTACCTGTTCGGGCTGGTGATGAACCTCTGGTTCTGGCCGTTCGCCGTGGGCGGAGGCATGGGGATCTCCTACGCCGCGGATGCCCCGCTCGGCGAGAACGTCGCCTCATTCACCCTGTACACGCTCGTGACCTCGACCCTGACCTGGGACACGGTTCGGGCGGTCACCACGACTCTCGGCATCGTCCTCGTCGGGCCGGCCGCGCTGTCCGCGCTGCGCCGGGCGCGGCTGCCGAGTTCGGCGTCGGCCCGGCGGAGGAACGCTAGACCGAGAAGTACTTCGCCTCGGGGTGGTGGAACACGAACGCGTCCGTCGACTGCTCCGGGTGCAGCTGCAATTCCTCGGACAATACGACACCCATCCGCTCCGGCCTGAGCAGTTCGACCACCTTGCGGCGGTCCTCCATCTCGGGGCAGGCCGGGTACCCGAGCGAGAACCTGGCGCCACGGTATTCGAGCTTGAACATGCCGGCGATATCCTTCGGGTCCTCGGCGCCGAGGCCGAGTTCGGCGCGCACCCTGGCGTGCCAGTACTCGGCGAGGGCCTCGGTGAGCTGCATGGTCAGGCCGTTGAGTTCCATGTAGTCGCGGTACTTGTTCTCCGCGAACAGCTTCGCCGTGACGGAGTCGACGTTGGCCCCGGCCGTGACCAGCTGGAGGGCGACGACATCCGTCTGCCCCGATTCCCGCGGGCGCACGAAGTCGGCCAGGCACAGGTGACGGTCGCGACGCTGCCGCGGGAAGGAGAAGCGCAATCGCTCGGAGCCGACCGCTCCGCCGGAGCCGCCGTCGGGTGCGAGCAGCCCCGGGACGCCGAGCACGCCGGCCGGGTCGTCGCCGTGGTGCAGGATGACGAGATCGTTTCCCTCGCTGTAGGCGGGGAAGTAGCCGTAGGCGACGGAGGCGTCGAGGATCCCCTCGGCGAGGATCCGGTCGAGCCAGTAGCGCAGCCGGGGCCGCCCCTCGGTGTCGACGAGCTCCTGGTAGCTCGCGCCGTCCTCGGCGCGGCTGGGCTTGAGCCCCCACTGCCCCATGAAGGTGGCGCGTTCGTCGAGGAAGGCCGAGTACTCGGCGAGGGCGACACCCTTGACGATCCGGGTTCCCCAGAACGGCGGCACCGGCACCGGGTTGTCGCCGGCCACGTCGGAGCGGGCGGGCATGGCCTCGGGTTCGGTGACCGTGAGCAGGTTGCGCTTGTGGATTCGTTTCTTCAGGGGCGGGAGCCCCACGGCTGCCGGGTCGGCGCCGCGGGCGACTGCCACCAACGGTTCCATCAGGGCCAGGCCCTCGAACGCGTCCCGCGCGTAGCGGACCTGCCCGTCGAACAGCGCGGCCAGGTCCTCCTCGACGTACGCCCGGGTGAGGGCGGCCCCGCCGAGGATGACGGGCCACTTCGTCGCCAGTCCGCGGGCGTTCAGCTCGAGCAGGTTCTCTTTCATGACCACGGTGGACTTGACCAGCAGCCCGCTCATCCCGATGACGTCGGCGTTGTGCTCTTCGGCGGCGGCGATGATCTCGTTGATCGTCTTCTTGATCCCGATGTTGATCACGTCGTAGCCGTTGTTGGTGAGGATGATGTCGACGAGGTTCTTGCCGATGTCATGCACGTCGCCGCGTACGGTGGCCAGCACCATGGTGCCCTTGCCTGCGTCCGTGGATTTCTCCATGTATGGCTCCAGCAGGGCCACCGCGGCCTTCATCACCTCGGCGGACTGCAGCACGAACGGCAGTTGCATCTCGCCGCTGCCGAACCGGGCCCCGACGATCTGCATACCGGCGAGCAGGTGCACGTTGACGATGTCGAGTGCGCTCATCCCGCCGGCCCGGGCCAGGTCGAGGTCACCCTCGAGCCCTTTGGCCTCCCCGTCGATGATGCGGCGTTCGAGCCGCTCGCCCACGGGCAGGGCGGCGAGCTCCGCGGCGCGTTCATCCTTCAGCGCGGCCGAGTCGACCCCGGCGAACAGGTCGAGCAGGGCGGCGAGGGGGTCATAGCTGAGGTTGCCCTCGGCGTCGTACTCCCGGCGGTCCCAGACCAGGTCGAGGGCGACCTTGCGCCGGTCGTCGGGCACGGAGGCCAGGGGAACGATCTTGGCCGAGTTGACGATCGCGGAGTCGAGACCGGCCTCGGTGGCCTCGTGCAGGAAGACCGAGTTGAGCACCGATCTGGCCGCGGGGTTCAGGCCGAAGGAGACGTTGGAGACGCCGAGGGTGGTGTGGATGCCCGGGTATCTCGCCTTGATCTGCCGGATCGCCTCGATCGTCTCGATCCCGTCCCGGCGGGTCTCCTCCTGGCCGGTCGCGATGGGGAAGGTGAGGGCGTCGACGATGATGTCCTCAACCCGCATGTCCCACTCGTTGACCAGGGTGTCGACGAGCCGGCTCGCGATGCGCACCTTGTGCTCCGCGGTGCGGGCCTGGCCCTCCTCGTCGATGGTCAGGGCGATGACCGCGGCACCGTGCTCCTTGACGAGCGGCATGATCCGGCCGAACCGGGACGCGGGACCCTCGCCGTCCTCGAAGTTCACGGAGTTGACGACTGGGCGGCCCCCGATGAGTTCCATGCCCGCCTGCAACACGGCCGGTTCGGTCGAGTCGACGACGAGCGGGAGGGTGGAGGCGCTGGCGAGCCGGGAGACGACCTGGCGGATGTCCTCCACGCCGTCACGTCCCACGTAGTCGATGCACACGTCGAGCAGGTGGGCGCCGTCACGCACCTGCGCTCGGGCGATGTCGACGCAGTCGTCCCACCGCTCCTCGAGCATCGCGTCGCGGAAGGCGCGCGACCCGTTGGCGTTCGTGCGCTCGCCGATCGCGAGGAACGCGCTGTCCTGGTCGAAACTGACGTGCTGGTACAGGCTGGCGACGCCGGCGTCTTCCTCGATCGTGCGAGGAGTGACCGGAATCCCCCGCAATCGGTCGACGACGGCCTTCATGTGCGCCGGAGTGGTGCCGCAGCATCCGCCGACGAGGCCCAGCCCGAACTCCTTGACGAATTGTTCGTGCGCCGTGGCCAGCTGGTCGGGGGTGAGCGGGTAGCTGGCGCCGGTGGCGGTGAGCATCGGCAGGCCGGCGTTGGGCATGCAGAGCACCGGAACGTGCGAGAACTTGGAGAGGTGACGGAGGTGCTCGCTCATCTCGGTCGGCCCGGTCGCGCAGTTGAGGCCGATCGCGTCGATGCCGAGCGGTTCGAGCGCGGTGAGCGCCGCCCCGATCTCGCTGCCCATCAACATGGTTCCGGTGGTCTCGACCGTCACCTCCACGAAGATCGGCAGCCGGATTCCGGACTCGGCGATCGCCTGCTTGCACCCGTTGACGGCGGATTTGGTCTGCAGGAGGTCCTGCGAGGTCTCGATCAGGAAGGCGTCCGCGCCGCCGCGGATGAGGCCGATCGCCTGCTCGGCGAACGTCGCCTTGAGATGGGCGTAGGTGGTGTGGCCGAGGCTCGGCAGCTTGGTGCCTGGCCCCATCGAGCCGAGCACCCAACGCATCCGGCCATCGCGGGACTCGTAGTCCTCGACGCTCTTGCGGGCGATGGCGGCGCCCGTCTGCGCCAGTTCCTCGATCCGGTCCTCGATGCTGTAGTCGGAGAGGTTCGACCAGTTCGCCCCGAAGGTGTTGCTCTCCACCGCGTCGATGCCGGTGTCGAGGTAGGACCCGTGGATCGCCTCGATCATGTCGGGGCGGCTCACGTTGAGGATCTCGTTGCAGCCCTCCAACTGCTGGTAGTCGTCGAGGCTGGGGTTGTGCTCCTGAAGCATCGTGCCCATGGCGCCGTCGGCGATGACCACACGTTCCGCCAGTGCGTCGAGCAGCGCCTGGGCCCTGGCCGGTCGCACGGCGTCGGCGAAGGTGCGGGGCCGCTCGTCGGCAGGTTCAGGGGGTTGCGTCATCCGGCCAGCTTAACGTCGGCGGCACCCACCCGACTCCTTCATTACGTCGGGGGTCCCACGGCGTCAGTACCAGCCGGCGGACTCCGAGTGGTCCCAGGCGCCGCAGGGTGTTCCGTAGCGGCCGGCGATGTAGCCGAGGCCCCAGGTGATCTGGGTGGCCGGGTTGGTCTGCCAGTCGGCGCCGGCCGAAGCCATCTTGCTGCCGGGCAGCGCCTGAGGGATTCCGGTGGCTCCGCTCGACGAGTTGTAGGCGTTCACGTTCCAGCCGGATTCCCGGTTCCAGAGGCTAACGAGGCAGCCGAACTGGTCGCCGCCCCAGCCGTACTGGGCCAGCATCAGGTCGCGGGCGATCGCCTGGGCGCCGCTGGGGTCGGTCGGTGCGGACGGCCGTGATGGCGCGGGAGGAGTGGCGGCAGCGGCCTTCGCGGTCTCCGCCGCCGCGGCTGCCTTAGCGGCCTCCGCTTCGGCGGCCGCCTGCGCGGCTGCTGCAGCGGCCGCGGCTTGCTCTGCGGCAACCCGGTCCGCCTCGGAGGTCGAGGCCTGCACGGTCGCCGATTCGGCCTTCGTCTGGTCAACCAGCTCGAACACCCGCTCGGGAGCCAGGAGTGTGAAATTGGTCAGGGAGGCCACCGAGGACGCGAGCGCGGTCGCATCCGTCTTCCCCTCAGCGGCGGCCATGACCACGACTGCTTCGCGCAGGGCGCCGGTCGCCTTGGACGCGGCGTGGGCCGGCATCACGTTGTCGTACGCGGTCAGTTGTTCGGAGTGGCGACCCGTGCTCTCCGCGAGGTCGGTCGTGGCCTCGATCCGGAGCTCCTCCGTCGCCGTCGCCGATTGCAGCACGAGTCCGGTTCCGACGATCGCTGAGGCGACGAAGAAGGCTCCGGTGGCGAGAATCCGTTTCCGGTCTCGCCGACGTTGCGTTTCCAGGTGACGGGTCAGGCTGTCCCCTGATGTGCTCGTGAATGGGTGGGAGAGGGAATTTTTGATTCGGGGCATAACTTTCACAGGGCGAATCGCTCGGGCACAGGCGCCAACGGTTCTGATTCGGTGAGCCTCGGGCGGGGGGTCGCCCGGGCGAAGCTGCAAGGATGCCCCGGCTTACTGGAAGAATCCTCACTAGTTACTGGCAAAGTACTGGCAGTCGGTGCCGTTCGGGGGCCCTCGGAGCAGGCCGGCACCGCGCACGGCGTGGTGAAATGGGGTGATGTCAACACGCACCGCGCCCCCTCACCGTTTCGTCTATTCCCCCGACGGCATGCAGATCGCGACCTACGAATTCGGCGACCCTGTTGCCCCCACGGTTGTCGTTGTGCACGGTTTCGCGTCCAGCGCCGTGGCGAACTGGCACCTCACGGGCTGGACCAGGGACCTGACCCGGGCCGGTTTCCACGTGATCGGCATCGACCAGCGCGGGCATGGTGCCAGCGACAAGCCGCACTCCCCGGCCGCATACACCATGGAGATTCTTGTAGCCGATGTGCAACGGGTTCTCGACGCATACGTGCTCGATGAGGTGCACTACGTCGGCTACTCGCTCGGTGCCCGGGTCGGCTGGCAGGCCGCCCGCGAGCTGGAGGGGCGCATCGATCGCGCGGTTCTCGGCGGCATTCCCGACGGTGACCCGCTGCGACGATTCCGGGTGGAGGACGCCCGGGCTCACATCGAGGACGGCACCGAGGTCGACGATCGACTCACGGGCGCCTACCTGACCATGGCCAGGGCGCTGCCGGGCAATGACCTGCGCGCGCTCGTCAGTCTGGTCGAGGGGATGCGCGGCGGCTCCCAGCCGGGAGCGGAGAATGCACCGCGGCAGCCGCTCTTGTTCGCCACCGGGAGCGAGGATCGCATCCTTGAGGCGTCCCGGACGCTGGCCCGGGCCGCCCCTGATGCGGCGTTCTTCGAGATCCCGGGTCGAAACCACTTCAACGCGCCGACGGCGCGCGCCTTCCGGGAGGCCGCGATCGAGTTTCTCACCGAGTGAGACCCGACCGCGTCGTTCCAGAGAAAACCCGGGCTCAGTACCAGCCGACGGACTGCGACTTGTCCCAGGCGGCGCACGGCGTGCCGTAGCTGCCCGCGATGTAGCCGAGGCCCCAGGCGATCTGGGTGGCCGGGTTGGTCTGCCAGTCGGCGCCGGCCGAGGCCATCTTGCTGCCCGGCAGCGCCTGCGGGATTCCGGTGGCCCCACTCGACGCGTTGTAGGCGTTGGCGTTCCAGCCGGATTCCTTGTTCCAGAGACTGACCAGGCAACCGAACTGGTCGGCACCCCAGCCGTACTGGGACTGCATCATGTCGCGGGCGATGGCCTGGGCCCCGCTCGGGTCGGTCGGCGCGGAGGGGCGCGACGAGGTGCTGGTCGACGCGGCGCTGGCAGCCTTGGCTGCCTCGGCGGCGGCGACGGCGGCAGCTTCGGCGGCGGCGGCTTCGGCGGCGACCCGGTCGGCCTCGGCGGTGGAGGCCTGCACGGCGGCGGCCTGGGACTGCGTCTCGTCGACGAGGTCGAAGACGCGGTCGGGGGCGAGCAGCGTGTAGTGAGCGAGCGACGCGACGGAGGCGGTCAGCGCGGTGGCGTCCGATTTGCCTGCCGCGGCGGCGATGACGACGTTGGCGCCGTCGAGGGTGCCCTTCGCCGCCTGGGTCGCCTGGGCCTTGGCGATGCCGGCATACGCGCCCAGCTGCTCATGCTGACGCCCGCTGCTGTCCGCGAGGGCGGCGGTGGCCAGGACGCGGTCGTTGGACGCTGATGCGGACTGGACCACGAGTCCGGTTCCGATACTCGCCCCGACGGCGACGATGGCGCCGATAATGAGGGCACGACTGCGGCGGGGCCGACTCTTGCGCGGCCGGGTCGAACCGTGGCCGGTGGTGGTGGACGTGGGTGTATCGAGCGAGGAAGAAATAGGCAATCCCTTTGCAACACGAATCGACGGGCACCGGCGCGTCATCAGGCGGGTGCAGAGCCGTTCTTGTTCGGCAGCCACGGGCGGGGGCGCGCGGGCGAAGCTCCCAGTGTGCACCTCGAGTCTGGACAAAACCTCACTTCTTGCTGGCAATGTCATGGCAACGAGCGCAGGGACGCCCGGCGCCCGCGTCCCCGTCAGACGTCGACCGGGGTTCCCACGACCACGGAACGGCGGTCCAGGTGAATGCCGGCGACCATGCATCGCACCGAGCCGCCCGCGAGTTCGATAGTGGGCACGGCCAGCGGCACGATCTCGCAGCTGCGCTCGATGATGCGCCTTTGCGCCGCCGTCAGGCTCGCCAGCGCTCGGTCGGAGAGCGCCAGGATCCGGCCCTGCGTTCCGTGCAGCTCGATGGCGTTTCCGGCGAAATCGCGGATCTGGCCCTGGTCGAGATCGATCACCGCACGGTCCTGCGCGGAGAGTCGCTCGACGACCTGGGCTCGCCGGGTGGGTGAGGCGATCAAGCCCAGGCCGACCAGGGCGAACTCGGTGGCGATGCACATCATCACATTGGTGTGGTAGATCGCGGTTCCGCCGTCATCGACGGCGTCGAAGACCATCGGTTCGTAGCCGAAATTGGTGCAGAATCGCTCGAGCGCGATCGGGTCGGCGCGCCGCGACCGGGCGACGTAGGCGATGCGCGCCGCGTGGTCGAGCACCATCGCCCCGGTGCCCTCGAGGAAGACGTCGTCGAGTTCGAGTCCCGAGTAGTCGACGACGTCCTGCACCCGGTAGGTCTGCTTGAGCATCTCGACGATGTCGCCGCGACGCTCCGTGCGCCGGTTCGGCGTGTGCATGGGGTAGAGGCCGACGTGTCCTCCGGCGTGGGTGGAGATCCAGTTGTTCGGGAAGACACTGTCGGGGCGACCCGGGCCGTCGTCGTCGAAGAGGTGCACGGTGATCCCGTGCGCGTCGAGCGTCGCGGCGACCTCGGAGACCTCGGCGTAGGCCGCGGCGGCGAGGGCTTCCGCATCGTCGCCGACGGCGCGGGACTGGAAGGCGTTGTCCAGGGCGGTCTCGGGGTTGGGGGTGAAGAACCGCGGCCGGATCAGGAGAGCGGCCGAGGGTGCCTGTACCGACACCGGGCTAGACGAGCGCGGGAGAGCCCGCGGTGACAAGGCCGAAGAGGTCCTTGGGGTCGTCGGGATCGGCCACGAGATCGATGTCGGTATAGAAGGAGGTGCGATCGACGGCATCCTGCAGGAAGCGGAGGGCGGAAAAGTCCTCGATCGCGAAGCCGACCGAGTCGAAGACGGTGATCCGGTTCTCGTCCCGGCGCCCGACTGCCTGGCCGGCCAGCACCTGCCAGATCTCGGTGACCGGGAAGTCGGGGTCCATCTGCTGGATCTCACCCTCGATCCGGGTCTGCGGGGTGAACTCGACGAAGACGTCGCCGCGGAGGAGGATGGCGGCGGCGAGTTCGGTCTTGCCGGGGCAGTCTCCGCCAATCGCGTTGATGTGCACGCCCGGTGTGACCATCTCGTCGGTGAGTACTGTCGCGTTCGCCTTGTCTGCGGTGCACGTCGTGATGATGTCGGCGCCCGCGACGGCGTCGGCGGCACTCGTGGCGACGACGATGTCGAAGCCGAGGGGGGCCAGGTTGCGCAGGAATTTGTCCATCGCCGCCGGGTCGGTGTCCCAGATCCGGAGGCGATTGAGGCCGAGCAGCCCACGGAAGGCCAGGGCCTGGAACTCGGACTGGGTGCCGGTGCCGAGCATGGCCATGGTGTGGGAGGTCGGGCGGGCCAAAGCCCGGGCGACCATGGCGCTGGTCGCGGCGGTGCGGAGCGCCGTGAGCACGGTCATCTCCGACCAGAAGGTGGGGTACCCGCTCGCCACGTCGGCGAGCACACCGAACGCGGTGACGGTCTGCAGCCCCCTGGACGGGTTCGAGGGGTGACCGTTGACGTACTTGAAGCCGTAGGTTTCACCGTCGCTGGTCGGCATCAGCTCGATCACGCCGAGCGGGGAGTGGCTGGCCACCCGCGGCGCCTTGTCGAAGGAGGGCCAGCGTCGGAAGTCCCGCTCAATGTAGGCGACCATGTCGGTGAGGATGCGCTCCACCCCGGTCTCGGCGGCCCAACGGTTGATATTTCCCACGTCTACAAATCGAACCACGGGCGGCTCCTTTCGATCAGGATCCAACCGTACGAGGGAGCGATGTGAGCCCGCCATGGCCTATACGCGTCATTCTGGTCAGACAATCTGACATTCTGCATGGTCAAGGCATACACTCTGTCATATGTCACCCCTCGATGAGCTCGACCGACGGCTTCTGGCCGCGCTGCGCGTCAACGGGCGGGAACCCGTGGCCAGCCTGGCCCGTGACCTCGGGGTCACCCGGTCAACGATCAACAGTCGACTGAACCGTCTGATCAGCTCCGGCACGATCGTCGGCTTCGGCGTGCGGATCCGCGAGGACCGGATAGCGAACGAGATCCGGGCGATCACCCTGATCGAGGTGGAGGGCCGGGCGACCGATCGGGTGATTCACTCCCTCCGCGGATTTGCCGAGGTGGAGGCACTGCACTCCACCAACGGCGGGTGGGACCTGGTCGCCGAGCTCCGCACCGACAGCCTGGCCGACTTCGACCGGCTGCTCGGGCAGGTGCGCTCGATCGAGGGCGTGGTGAACAGCGAGACCAGCCTCCTGCTCAGCTCGGTCGCCCACGACGACCTTCCGACGCCGTCGCCGCGCTCACCACGTCCCTGACCCGGCTCCCCGGCAGACCCGAGGTCGCCCCGGCCTAAACTGGAACGAATATGCGACTCTTCCTGATCCGCCACGGCCAGACTCCCGGCAACGTTCTCGGCCAACTCGACACCGCTCACCCCGGCCCCGGCCTGACCGACCTCGGCAGCCGACAGGCCGCAGTGCTGCCGGCCTCCCTCCGGCACGAGCCGATCGACGCGATCTTCGCGTCGACCCTGGTGCGCACTCAGCTGACCGCGCGGCCACTGGCCGACGACCGCGGGCTCGAGGTCCAGGTCTCCGGCGGCCTGCACGAGATCGAGGCCGGCGACCTGGAGGGGCGCAACGACCGGGCCTCCATTCGCGCCTACCTCACGACGGTCTTCGCCTGGGGTGCCGGCGACCTGGGCACGTCCATGCCGGGCGGCCCGGACGGGCACGCCTTCTTCGGCCGGTTCGATGCCGACATCGAAGCGGCCACGGCTGACACGGAGTCGGTCGCCGTCTTCAGCCATGGCGCGGCGATCCGGGTCTGGACTGCGGCCAGGGCACACAACGTGACGTCGGTTTTCGCCGGCACGACCGAGCTGGCCAATACCGGCATGGTCGAGCTGTCCGGATCGTCGGCAGATGGCTGGACCCTCGTCTCCTGGGCCGGGCAGCCGGTCGACGGCAGCCCGCTGCCGGGCGGGTCGGCAGAGGACCCGATGGGCGAGGCGCTCGGCCAGGCGATGGGTGGCAACGGCGGCGCTTAGCCGTTCTGGGACCTGGCCCGTGGCACCCGGGGTCGAACGAGCGCGTGGCTGTCCCTGAGCAGCTGCTCGACCAGCGCGTCCTCGACCTGCCCATCCAGCACGATCGTGATCCAGTGCTTCTTGTTCAGGTGATAACCCGGCGTGATCCGGTCGGGGAACTCCTCGCGCAGCGCCCTGCTCTCCTCCGGATCGCACTTGAGAGACACGCTGAACGGGTCGCCGGCCAGGGCACTGAGAGCGAAGATCTTGCCATTGCCGCTGGTCTTGAACACGCTCGTCTCTTCCCCGAACGGGAAGGTCTCCACCGCCTGGGGCAGGCCGAGGCAGAAATCGACGAGAGCATCCGGGGTCATCCGTCGAGACTAGACCGTCACCGCGTTCATCGCGTCGGCCGTCAGCTCGACCGAGCGCAGCCGGTCGGTGATGTCGCGGGACGCGTGCGCGATGATCAACTCGTCCGCGTTGGTCGCCGCGGCGAAGTCGCGCAGGAAGTCACGAACGACGTCCGGCGTGCCGACGGCGGAGTACCGCATCATCTGGGCGATCTGGCGCCCCTCGCTGGTGGTGAGGAACGCGTCGATCTGCTCGTCGGAATATTCGGGGGCGGCCGGACCGCGGGCGATCATGCCCCGCACCCTCGCGCGCCGGGTCGTCTCGAACTGCAGCGTCGCATCCGCCTGGTCGTCGGCGGCGATCACGTTGACCCCGACGATCACGTGCGGGGCGGCGAGCTGACGCGAGGGGACGAAGTCCCGTCGGTAGGTCGCGACGGCGTCGAAGAGGGAGTCCGGCGCGAAGTGCGACGCGAACGCGTAAGGCAGGCCGAGCCTGGCGGCCAGCCCGGCACCGAACAGGCTCGACCCGAGGATGTAGAGGGGCACGTCGGTGCCGGCGCCGGGCACGGCCTGCACCCCGGGGATGACGGATTCGCCGCGGAGGTAGGCCTGCAGCTCGACCACGTCCTGCGGGAACTGGTCGGACGCCCGGGGGTCACGCCGCATGGCGCGCGCCGTGGTCTGGTCGCTGCCGGGGGCGCGGCCGAGGCCGAGGTCGATCCGGCCAGGGTAGAGCTCCGCGAGCGTGCCGTACTGTTCCGCGATCGTGAGCGGGGAGTGGTTGGGCAGCATGACCCCGCCGGCGCCCAGTCGGATCGTCCTGGTGTGCCCCGCGACGTGACCGATCAGGATGCCCGTTGCGGACGACGCGATGGTCGGCATGTTGTGGTGCTCGGCGTACCAGACCCGGGTGTAGCCGTGCTTCTCGGCGGTCTGGGCGAGCGCGACGCTGGCCGCGAAACTCTCCCTTGCGGTCTGCCCGGGGGCGATGGGGGCGAGGTCGAGAATGGAAAGCGGAATCGTCATACTGACGCCAACGGGATTCGCCTCCGAAACGTTACCCGGATCCGTGAATCCGGTCGGCTCCGCGGTGCCTCGGGTCAGCTTCGGGTCAACTTCGGGTCAACGGGGCGGGCGCAACCGGCCGATTCCGGGCAGAAACCGGCCGACCCCGGCACCATATCGGGCGTAGTCGGGATGCTCGGCCAGCAGCATCCGCTCCTCCCATCGAGCCTTGCCGGCCAGCAGCAGCACCAGGGCCAGCCAGACAGCGACGTGCCAGATGGATGCCCCGAACAGGGCGAGCCCCAGCCCGCCGGTCATCAGGCCGGTGTAGATCGGGCTGCGCACGAGTGAGAATACGCCGGTGGTGACCAGGGGAGCGTGCTCCCGAGGGATCGGGCTCGCGGTCAGCGCCGGCCCCAGGCCAGCCACGCCGAGAATCGCGAGGAGTGCTCCGCTCAGGCCGGAGAGAACGGCCACGACCAGGACGCCCGCATTCATGGTCCACAGGGACCCGTGGGGCAGAAACGCGAGCGCTCCGAGCAGCACGAACTGCGCGGAGACGAGGCCGACCGCGAGCGCACGTTTCATGGCTCGAGGCTACGCCCATGGAGGCCTGCGGAGGCGTACCCCGCGCCGCAGGGCATTCCGTCGATCGGGCCGTCGATCGGCCCGTCGTCTTGACCGTGGCGTCCAACTGGCAGACACTGAAACTCCCGGCACCGGCCGGCGGCGAAAGGACGGATCGATGCAGAACGGCAGCTCATTTCTCGTGGCGGTCGGCGTCGACGGCTCCCCCGAATCGATCTCGGCGTTGCGCTGGGCCATCGGCGAGGCGCGGCTCCGTCACGGCCGGGTGCGGATGATCACGTCGTGGTCCTATCCGCCGCGGACGAACGATATCGACGGCGAGTTCATCGATGATCGATCGGAGCGAGGCGCAGAGCGGATCCAGGCCATCGCGCTGGACGCCGTGCCCTCCGACGGTGTCGAGGTGTCCGGGCACCTGGTCCAGGGGCCGCCGGCATCCGTGCTGCTCGATGCCGCCCATGGTGTCAACCTGCTCGTCGTCGGCTCGAGGGGGCTGGGCGGTTTCAGCGGGCTGCTCCTCGGCTCGGTCTCCAACCAGGTCGTGCACCACGCGGCGTGCCCGGTACTGGTCATCCGGGCGTAGCCATGGTCGGTGCGTTCGCCACCGCGGTCGGCACGGCGACCGGGCTGGCCCGCACCGGCATCCGTCGGCCGCGCACGACCCGTCTATACTCCCAATATGTCTTTGACTCCAACAATTAGAACGGGACTGATCGGCTTCGGACTGGCCGGCCGGGTCTTCCACGAGCCGTTCCTCGCCGCGAACCCCGCCTTCAGCATCGATGTCGTCGCCACCGGCGACCCCGGCCGGCAGGCCGACGCCCGAACGCGCTATGACGTGGTGTCCACGCCGGCGGAACTTCTCGCCCGGGCCGGGGACCTCGACCTGGTGGTCCTGGCCTCCCCCGCCCACGTGCACCTCGAGCAGGGGATCGCGGCCCTCGAAGCGGGGGCCGCGGTCGTCGTCGATAAGCCGTTCGCGGCATCCGTCGCCGAAGCCACGCTGCTCACCGAGACCGCGGAGCGCCTCGGGCGCCCGCTGTTCGTGTTCCAGAACCGGCGTTGGGACGGTGACTTCCTCACGGTGCGCAAACTGGTGGCGTCAGGCGTGCTGGGCCGGGTGCACCGGTTCGAGTCCACGTTCGAGCGGTTCGCCGAACGCGGCCAGGGCCGGTGGCAGGACACCACGACGCCGGCCCAGGGCGCCGGAATCACCTTCGACCTCGGTAGCCACCTGGTCGACCAGGCGCTCCAGCTCTTCGGCCCGGCCACCCTCGAACGCGCGGAACTGCGCGTTCTGCACGAGGGCGGTGCCAGCGAAGACGACGCATTCCTCTCCCTGCTGCACGAGAACGGTGTCGTGTCGCACCTCACGCTCAGCCGGCTCGCCGCCCAGGCGGGGCCCCGATTCCGCGTGCTCGGCACCCGGAGCGGGTACAGCGTCTCCGGCCTCGACGGGCAGGAATCGGCGCTCCAGGCCGGCGCCCGGCCCACCGACGCCGGCTTCGGCGAGACCCCGGCCGAGGCCTGGGGTCTGCTCGGCGTCGACGGTTCCGCGGAGGGTCTCTCCCCCGTCCCCACCGAGCGAGGCGACTATGCGGCCTTCTACGCCGGGGTGGCCGCCACAATCAGCCACGGGGCACCCTCGCCGGCGGCCCCACGGGACTCGCTTGCCGCGTTCCGCATCCTCGAGCAGGCACACGAGTTGAGCCGCTGATGCTGCGCATCGGAATCCTCGGAGCCGCGGGCATCGCCCCGGCCGCGATCATCCGGCCGGCGCGACGCCGCACGGATGCCGTGATCGCCGCGGTCGCGTCCCGGCGGGCATCCGCCGCCGCCGCCTTCGCCCTCGAACACGGCATCGACCGTTCCTACGGCGACTACCGGTCGCTCCTGGCCGATCCCACGATCGACCTCGTCTACGTGGCCCTGCCCCCGTCCGAGCACGCCGAATGGTCGATCGCGGCGCTCGAAGCGGGCAAGGACGTCCTGTGCGAGAAGCCGTTCGCGTTGAACAGCGCCGAGGCGCTGCGGATGCGCGCGGCCGCCACCGCGACAGGTCGCCGGCTGATCGAGGCGTTCCATGATCGCTACCACCCCCTGAGCCTCGAACTCGACCTGATCCGGGCGTCCGGGCGGCTCGGTGAGATTGTGTCGTTGCGGGCCGATTTCTCGGGCAGCAACCCGTTCGACCCGCTGTCGATCCGGCACGATCCGGCCCTCGGCGGGGGTTCACTGATGGACCTGGGCTGCTACCCGGTGCACTGGGTGCGCGCTCTGATGGGCGAGGAGCCCACGGTCTCACGGGCCGTCTCAACGCTGGGCCCGCTGGGCGCGGACGTGACCATGGACGCCGACCTCCTGTTCCCGTCCGGAGCCACCGCGAGGGTGACCTCGAGCATGCTCGAGGGCGTGCCACTGAACACCTCACTGGAGATCGTCGGCACGCGAGGCAGCGTCCGGGTGGACAACCTCGTCTTCCCGTCGACCGGCCACAGCATCCGCGAGGAGATCGACGGGATCGTTCGTTCGCTCACCGTGCGCGGGGCAGAGACCTACGATCACCAGCTTGACGCCATCGTGCGCGGGCTGGCCAGCGGCGAGCCTCTGCTCACCGAAGGCGACGACCCGATCGGAAACATGGCGGTCATCGACGCGATCTATGCGGAGGCCGAGCGGGGACGAAGCGCCGAGGCCAGTCGCACCGACTGACGCCGCGGCCCCGCCCACGGTTGACCGGGGAGCTCCTTCCCCGGTCAGGGTTGCTAACGCGCGGATCGGCACGGTCGATAGTACCGAGCACGATACCGACACCGTCGATCGTTGCACGGCACCGCGAACCAACCGAAGACACGAGGCATACCGAGTGAGAGATTCATCATCCCGGCGGCTCCGCCCGCTCGCGATCGCCCTGGGCTCCTCCCTTCTGCTCGGCCTCGGCATCGGGGCGGCCTCCGTGCTCCCGGCCGCGGCCGCCACCGCCCCGGCCGGTGTCGCCGTGACCTGGACGAACACGAACGTCTGGAACACGGGTTTCCAGTCCGAGGTCGCCGTGCGCAACGGTTCGACCACCAAGCTCAGCCCCTGGCAGATCTCCTTCGGCTACCCGCACCGGGTGAACACCCTCTGGAACGGCGTCGCCCTGACCGCGATGGGCGGCTTCGCGGTCAAGGCGCCGTCCTGGGCCGGAACCCTCGCCGCCGGCGCCGCCACGTCGTTCGGGCTCACCTCCTACAAGGTCGGAACGGCCACGCTGTTCCCCTCGTCCTGCACGGTGATCGGCCTTCCCGCCGGCGCCGCCGCGATCCCCTGTTCGATCAACGGCGCACCGACCGCCACCTCGACGCCGACGCCCACCCCGACCGCAACCGCGACGGCCGCTCCGACGCCGACCGCAACGGCCACTCCGGTTCCCGCTCCGGTTCCCGCTCCGGTTCCCGCTCCCGCTCCCGTTCCCGTTCCCGTTGACGGCAGCGTCCTGGTCGCCCCCTACGTCGACATGGGGTCCTGGCCGACCGCCGACATCTCCTCGTTCGCCTCCTCGGCCGGAGTGAACGCTGTCACGGCCGCGTTCATCGTCGCCGACCGGGCCAGCGCCTGCAGCCCGACCTGGGCCGGCTACACGGCCTACACCGTCGGCGGCACCGGTGACTTCCGCTCGAACGTCTCGGCGTTCCAGGCCGGCGGCGGCAAGGTGATCGCCTCCTTCGGCGGCGCCATCAACGACGAACTCGCCCGGGTCTGCACGAACCCCACCACGCTCCTCGCCGCGTACACGAAGGTCGTCACCCGGTTCAACCTCGACCGGATCGACTTCGACATCGAGGGAGCCGATGTGTCGGATTCCGCGTCGAACAAGCGCCGCGCCACCGCGGTCGCCGCGCTCCAGGCCCAGCGCGCCGCCGCCGGCAGCCCGCTGCAGGTGTCCCTGACCCTCCCGGTCATGCCCACCGGCCTGGTGGCGACGGGTGTGCGCACCGTGAAGGAATTCGCCGAAGCCGGCGTCACGTTGTCCGCGGTCAACGTGATGGCGATGGACTACGGCGACGGCACCAGCGCCATGGGCACCGCGGCGATCGCGGCGGCGAAGGCCACCGCAATACAACTCGGCACGATCTCGGCCTATTCCGGCCTCTCCGCGGCGCAGCGCCTGAGCCTGATCGGCGTCACTCCGATGATCGGTAAGGATGACCTCGGCGAGGTCTTCACTCTCGCGGATGCGACGGCCCTCGGGAACTTCGCCAAGGCGAACGGCCTGGGAGTGCTCAGCTGGTGGGAGATGACGCGCGATCAGCCGTGCACCGGCACCATCCCGGCCTACCTCTGCTCAGGCGTGAGCAGCCCGCGCTGGTCCTACGCGAAGGCATTCGTCGCGGCAACCTCATAACGGGGCGGGGCTCGATCGATCGGGCCCCATCCCCGTCATGCTCGACCGAGATGTGGTCGGATCCGGGTCAGTTGCCGGATCCGCCGGCGATCTCGTAGGACCACAGTTCGCTGCTGACCCCGACCGGTCGCGCGGCCGGCTCGCCCTCCTTGGGCGCCTCGCTGCGGTGACCGTGTCCGAAGGCCGGGGAGTTGAGCCAGGCCTGGAACGACTCGTCGTCGGCCCACCGGGTGACGACGAGCCAGGTCTTGCGGTCGTCGGTGGGCCGGAGGAGCTCGAATCCCTCAAAGCCGGGACGGTCGTCGACCGCTCCGGCCCGGGCGGCGAACCGGCGGGCGAGCTCGTCGCCGCCGTCGTCGGGAACGGTGATCGCGTTGATCTTGATGATCGTCATCGGGCCTTCTTTCTTTTCGATGCAGTGGCTACCCATGCTGGCACGACCGGCTTGGGAGAATGAACGGATGAGCGACGCCGCCGACTTCGTGGACCGGACCCTGCAGTACGAGGGCGACCCCGACCGTGCGAGCGCCGAGCGTTCCCGGACGGGCAGCGAACTGAGCTTCTACGGCGCGTCGGTCGGCGCGGTTCGAGGAACCATTCGCGACGCGCTCCGCCGTCATCCCGGGCTCACCCACGACGAGATCACCGCGCTGAGTTCGGTCCTCTGGTCGGTGCCGGTGTTCGAGCGCCGGCTCGCGGCGGTCGTCCTGCTCCAGTCGAGGGTGGCTCTCCTCCAGAACTCGGACCTGACCCGGATCGAAGGCTTCGTGCGCGAGGCCGGCCCGGAGACCCTGGTCGACCTGCTCGCCCTCGGCGTCGTCGGTCCGCTCCTGCGCCGACTGGACCCGCCCGACCGGACCAGGGCCGAACTGGTCCTCGCCCGCTGGGCGATCGACGGCAACGCCCGGCTGCGCCGCGCCGCGGATCTGGCCCTGCCGGAACAGGGAACGCACTGACGCCGGCTCAGAGCTGCGGCAGCACCTGTTCGCGCACCTGCTTGCGGAGGATCTTGCCGAGCATCGAGCGGGGCATGTCGTCGATCTGGGTGATCCGGCGCGGGATCTTGTAGGCGGCGAGGTGCTCACGGCAATGGCTGCGGAGGGCATCTTCGTCGACTGTGACCCCTCCCTTCAACTCCACGGCCGCGACGACCAGTTCACCGCCTCGCTCGAGCGGCTTGCCGAACACCGCCGCATCGACGACATCCGCGTGCAGTCGCAGTACCGCCTCCACTTCGGAGGGCGACACGTTGAACCCGCCCGTGATGACGAGTTCCTTGGCCCGGTCCACGATCGTCGTGAAGCCGTCTTCGTCAACCGTCACGATGTCGCCCGTGCGCAGCCAGCCACCCGGCAGAAGGGTCTTCGCCGTCTCCTCCGGGTTGTTCCAGTAGCCCTGGAAGACCTGCGGTCCCTTGAGCAGCAGCTCCCCCGCCTGCCCCTGTGGCACCTCCACGGTCGGATCGTCGAGATCGACCACCTTCATCGTGGTGGACGGGAACGGCACGCCGATCGTACCGGGGCGCCGACTCGGGTGGAACGGGTTGCCCAGCGCCACCGGAGAGGATTCGGTCATTCCGTAGCCCTCCACGAGCAGGCCGCCGGACACCGATTCCCACAGCTCGACGACGTGGTCGGGCAGGTTCATCGCGCCCGAGATGCAGTACCTGCAGGAGCGCAGCGAGATCCCGCGCTCCTTCGCGGCGAGCGCGGTGCGCTCGTAGATCGGCGGCACCGCGCAGTACACCGTCGCGGGCGACTTCTTCATGGCGTCGAGGATGAGGTCGGGGTCGAACTTGGGGAAGAGCACGAGCAGGGCCTGCTTGCGTACCCCGTAGGTCAGATACAGCGTCATGCCGAAGGCGTGGAACATCGGCAGGATCGCGTAGAAGATCTCCTTGCGATACTCGGCCCCGTGCATCCACGCCTCGCCCTGCAGGGCGTTCGCAAAGAGGTTGAAGTGGGTGAGCTGGGCGCCCTTCGGCTGACCCGTCGTGCCCGAGGTGTACTGGATCGCGGCGAGGTCGCCGACAGACGGACGCGGATGCTCCGGGTCGAGGTGACCGTGCGCGAGCAGGTCCTTCCAGGGCATCGTTCCCGGTGCCGGACCGCTCAGCGCCTCCCTGGACTCGCGCAGGCTCTTCACCGGGAGGTACAGGGCGAGTCGTTTGGCGGTGGGAAAGGCCGCCAACAGGTTGACCGAGACCACGTGGTCGATTTCGATGTCGGCCGGGAACGCCCGAACGGATGCCGCTACCTTGTCCCAGGCGATCACGACGCGAGCCTGGTGGTCCTCGAACTGGTGCCGAAGTTCGCGGGAGGTGTAGAGCGGGTTGTGCTCGACCACCACGGCGCCCAGGCGCAACACCGCGTAGAACGCCACGACGTGCTGGGGGCAGTTCGGCAGGATCAGGGCGACCCTGTCCCCCGCCCCGACGCCGAGGTGGCGGAGGCCCTCCGCGGCCCGGTCGACCTGGTCGCCGAGCTCGGTGTACGTCGTGCGGCGGCCGAAGAATTCCAGTGCCGGGTGATCGCCGGCCTCGGCCACCGAGTGCTCGAACATCGCCACCAGAGACTCGGTGGGCAACTCGATTTCGGCCGGGACGCCGGGCTGGTAGTTCTTCAGCCAGGGCTGCTCAGTGTTCACCATGCACCCATCCTCCCCCGAATCCCTAGCGCCGAAACGCCGCTGGTTCTAGATTCCCGGAGTCGTCAGCCACACACGGGAACCATCCACACCCCTGGGAGCCGAAATGAGTGAACTCACCTCCGCGGAACTCGACGAAATCAGCCGAGCAAACGCCACCGTCGCGATCGACAACGCGCCGTTCCAGGGCGTGCTGCCGCTCCCGTTCTCGGCCCTCAAGTCGGCCGCCCCCGTGCTGGCCAATCCGACCAACGTCGGCAAGGCCGTGGCGCTGACGCTCGAGCAGTTCAGCTACGGCTGGGCGAACAACCTCGACGCCGGCGAGGCGAAGCAGCTTTGGGAGACCTATCACGTGCCCGCGCCCGGTGCCCCGTTGGTCCAGGCGGCGACCGCGAATTTCAACCCGTTCTCCGAGACCAGGGTCGACACGCAGAATCCCGCCCGCGGGCCGCTCCTGATCATCGCCGGGGAGAAGGACAACACGGTTCCGCTGGCGATCACCCACGCCACCGACAAAATCGAGAGCAAAAACCCCGGCGGCACCCGCATCACCGAGATTCCCGGCCGCGGACACTCCCTGGTCATCGACAGCGGGTGGCGCGAGGTGGCCGACACCGCCCTGGACTTCGCGCAAGCCTATTCCGCGGCCTGACCGGCGGATGCGACCGAATCCCCGGCCCCCGGCATCCGCTGATTTCGGGGCAGTTGCCCGTTGAGGAACCGGTCGCCCACCCGGACGCGATACCGTTGGTAGTATGACGCCCCCTGATACCACCACGCCACGTGAGGCAGACACTGCCCCCGTAGCGAAGACTTTCTCCGACCTCGGGCTCAATGATGCAATGCTCAAGGCACTCAAAGACGTCGGATACGAAACCCCCTCGGCCATCCAGGCCGCTACCATCCCCCCTCTCCTCTCCGGTCGCGACGTCGTCGGACTCGCCCAGACCGGAACCGGCAAGACGGCCGCCTTCGCGCTGCCGATCCTCTCCCGCCTCGACCTGGCGCAGAAGACCCCGCAGGCCCTTGTGCTCTCCCCGACCCGTGAGCTCGCGCTGCAGGTCTGTGAGGCGTTCGAGAAGTACGCCGCCCACATGCGTGGCGTGCACGTGCTGCCCGTCTACGGCGGTCAGGGCTACGGCGTTCAGCTGTCCGCGCTGCGCCGTGGAGTGCACATCGTCGTCGGCACGCCCGGTCGCATCATGGACCACCTCGAAAAGGGCACTCTCGACCTGTCGCAGCTGAAGTACCTGGTGCTGGACGAGGCCGACGAGATGCTCAAGATGGGCTTCGCCGAAGACGTCGAGACGATCCTCGCCGATACCCCGGACGACAAGCAGGTCGCCCTGTTCTCGGCGACCATGCCGGCACAGATCAGGCGGATCTCCAAGAAGTATCTGAACGACCCCGAAGAGATCACGATCAAGAACAAGACCACGACCTCGGCGAACACGACCCAGCGTTATCTGATGGTGTCGTACCCGCAGAAGGTCGATGCGCTCACCCGCATCCTCGAGGTCGAGAACTTCGAGGGCATGATCGTCTTCACCCGCACCAAGAACGAG